>Ga0208233_1000190_pt1 | contig 11364 bp, 24 predicted proteins | sample LakMenEpi07Sep12_FD_150679 | JGI IMG/M metagenome (GOLD analysis project Ga0208233, IMG submission 150679) | Freshwater microbial communities from Lake Mendota, WI - 07SEP2012 deep hole epilimnion (SPAdes) | ecosystem: Environmental > Aquatic > Freshwater > Lake > Epilimnion/Euphotic zone ... | reverse complement strand
GGAGTAACTGGTGGAGTTACAGGTGGAGTAACTGGTGGAGTTACAGGTGGAGTTACAGATGGCTCGACACATTCACCAAAGGTTGGACTCCATACTAAACCACATGCAGCGCACTGACTTGAACTAAGCAAACTTGTGTCTGAACAATCTACTGGAGTTACAGGTGTTACAGGTGTAACTGGTGTTACAGGTGGTGTTACTGGTGGTGTTACAGGGGTAACTGGTGTTACAGGAGTTACTGGTGTTACAGGTGTAACTGGAGTAACTGGAGTAACTGCTGGTGTAACTGGAATCTCAATACATTCTCCAAACTCTGCACTCCAAACCAAACCACAAGCAGCACACTGTGATTGAGGAATCAAACTCCAGTCTTCATTACAATCTACGGGAGTAACAGGAGTAACGGGTGTAACAGGTGTTACGGTAGAAATACATTCACCAAACTCTGGTGCCCACACTAATCCACAGGCTTCACATTGTGACTGAGGAATTAAACTCCAGTCTGGATCACAGTTAACTGGTGTTACAGGAGTTACAGGAGTTACAGTAGAAATACATTCACCAAACTCTGGAGCCCAAACTAAACCACACTCTTCACACTGTGACTGTGGAATTAGACTCCAATCTTCATTACAGTTTGACGGTGTAACTGGTGGTGTCACTGGTGTAACTGGTGGAGTTACAGGTGTTACGGGTGTAACAGGGGTAACAGGTGTTACTGGTGTTACTGGTGTTACTGGAGTAACAGGGGTAACAGGAGTGACTCCTGGAGTAACTGCTGGAGTAACTTCTGGTGTTACTGCTGGTGTTACAGCAGGTGTTACTGCTGGGGTTACTGCTGGGGTTACTGCTGGTGTTACAGCAGGTGTTACTGCTGGAGTAACAGGTGGTGTCACGGCTGGGGGATCAGCAAAGACTGCTGTTATTGTTAGGTTACCATTACATGCAATTGTTTGTCCTGCAGAGTAATTAGGGTATTGAGTTGGAATTGAACAGTTTGCATCTGACTGAACATAATACCCAAAGAATCCACCCATTCCTTCTCCAGGTGTTGGAGTAGTTGAAGGTATTGTGTATGAACCAGTGTGAGTTGTATTTGGAGGACAGTTTGTTGCAAAGCCACAATTATATGTTACGTTAAAGAATGTTTGTTCATTTGAACCTTCGTAAATATCTCCATAAGCAACCCAAGAATTTTCTGCAACTTTTAGTAAAGTTACTTGTCCATATTGTTCATCAATAAACATTTGTCCATTTTTGCTGTTAATTGTTACACCTGATGCTGGTACAAAAGTTGTTACTCCTGATCCCATTTCAATTAGGTTATATCTAGAACCTACTGGAATGGCTACAGATGAGTTTAATGGTATAGTAAGATTCATATTTGTTGATGTTGATAAAAGAATTGTCTTTGATACTTCTTCAAGAGACAGCATAAAGTTTGTGGTTTTTGTAACTACCCCTGTTTGGGCAGCAAGTGTGCTTGAAAGACCGTCTATTTGGTTTTGAAGGTTTGTATCAGCAGTCGTTCTATTAGTTACCTCTGTTGCAATTGTATTAGACAGGGATTTTAGATGCCCTGCAACTGATTTTGTATTTATGCTTGTTGCTGTTCCATTTAAATCACTTGTTGTTGGGATAACACTTGATCCATAATGATAAAGTCTTAATGCTTCCTGAATATCGGCTGCATCTTCATAGCCAGGTATCTTGGTTGGGTACAACCCAGAGCCATCTACCGTGTCATCAATAAATTCAGCAGCCATTACATATCACCATCTTAGATTATACCACCGTAATTAGGAAATGAATATATACGGTTCTATTTAGACCAACCCAACTTCCCCCTGAAAATTCAACGGCATTTATATCAACTGGCAATATCTGATCTCCAGTACCCGCTTGAAACTCTAAAGGCTTAACTGTAATTGAGTGAGCAATGGGGTTTGTAGGGTCAGAGAATGTGCACTGTATGTTAAAATTTTCTGCTGTTAGTCCACCTACAAGACTAAGTGGAGCAATGTTTGATACTTTAAAGTCTACCTCGCTTGTTGTCTTTCCATTTGTGAATGCTACCTGTCTAATGACACTAAATTTATCTGTCATAAGTGTTGCTGTTTCTACCCAGGTATTGGTGCCAGAAACATTTTGGTATTGATACATAACTAGGTAATCGTCATCTGTAGCCTGAACATTTATATATAGGTCAAGCAATTGTAATGTAACAGAGTGTGATACTGTGTTTGGGTTTCCGTATCCCACAAGAAAAAGATTTCCTCTATCTCCTTGTGGTCCAAAATCTACTTCGACATTTACATTGGCTGTGCCACCAATTACCTTAACATCTTCTGGTGATACAAAGATGTTTGTCATTGTACCGTCCACTTAGGATAAAGTTTTATATCTCCATTAATTAAGGGAATTGTAGATCCTGCTGTATAGACAGTTCCAGTTCCGTCAGCAGATCTTGACCAACCAGAAAACGTATATCCAAGCCTTGCAAGAGTTCCATTGTTTGCAACAACTACATTCTGATTTGGAACATACTCTGTTGTGTCCGTAGGAACTTCTCCGCTAGTTGCATTTGTATTATGATATATAACCCTATATGTAGCGATTGCACTATTTGGAGATCCAATACCCTGAGAAACATCATCTGTTACTGATATAGAGCCAGTTAAAAGTGTAAAAATTTTATCGTAGGTTCCTGATCCTTGTGCATAAACCTGAATATCATAAACGTAGGTGATGGAGGAATTCATTGCTGCTCCATTTTCTGGAGTAATTGCACAGGTGATGTGTGTTCCATCTGTTGATATTATTGCACTTCCAGAAATCTGGTTTGCAACTCCTGCTGCTCCCCTAACTTCTGCAATTTTGAATGTGGCATTGCTGTAATCGCTTAGAGAAAATATGGAGTTGTCTGTTTTTTGAGGGTACACCTTAAACTCATGGGTGTCACCCTTGTAATAGTTTATATTAAGTTCTCCTGGAAATGCCATAGTTTTATTATACCACGCTGACATATATAGATTTGAGAATTACTGATGCGTCATAATCGGTTCTAATTTGAGGAACTGCTCCGTTACCCCAGATTTTTTGGTTTTCAATAAACACATGCTGAGTTACAGTTATTGGATAGGTATGTTGGTATTTCATTGAGCCTATAAACTGAGCAATGTCTAGTTCGCTGCTTGGAGAATATGTTCGAATCCAGGCTTCTGTGTTACTGCTATATGTTGTTAACTCAAAACTGTAGGTTATAAATACTTGAGAGCCTTCTTTAAGTCCTTTAAAATTAAAGGCTCTAGAATGGTCATTCCATAATGAAGCACAGTCTTTAGGTAAATATCTTTCGTTTGATAGTTCATCAGATAAAACAAAAACAGTTACCCAACCATCATATCCCTCAGATATTCCAAGTTTAAAAGGTTTTTCTATTTTATTGTGATAGGAAGCCCATCCTGCTTGCTGTCCTGAAGATGATACAGAACTTGCTCCATCTTTACCTGCTGGACCTTTATCACCCTTTGGACCTGGCTTTCCTTCTGGTCCTTCAGGTCCTGGCTTTCCATCTTTACCATCTCTACCTGCGGGTCCCTGTGGTCCTACTGGGCCAGGGACTGGAAGAAATGAAAGAGCATTATCTACAGTAGGAGATGCTTGACTTTGTTCTACTTGTGCAGCATAAGATGATTTTTTTGCACCTGGAAAATCCATAGATTTAGAAACGGCCATGGAGTTATTATCTCACTATATTAAGTCAGTGACTCTATAGATGTAATGATTCCGTTGGTAACAACAACTATTTTAGAATCTGGAGTATGAAATGTTCCTGATACTCCAGTTGGTAATTCAGCATCTGCACCCTTTGCTGCAAGTAAATCCCAAATAAATCCTTCTGATGGTGTGTCTCCAACGTTTCCACCATTAGGATGCTTGCGATACCAAAGTTGTCCTTCGTATGTTACAACATCTCCAACTGCATATCCTGCACCTGGGTTGTATTCACCATTGTAAGACCATAGTGCGTCAGCACCTGCGGGTCCCTGTACACCCTGTGCTCCTTGAGGACCTTGAGGGCCTACGGCTCCTTCGTCTCCCTTGTCTCCAACTGCGCCTGGCATTGGAACAATCTTAATAACTGCCATTATAGTGTACCCCCTGGTGTAATGTCGCCTAATACATGTATGGTTCCAATTACTGGAGTCCAAACATTGTCTTCGATTAGTTCTGGAATAGTCACTTGAACATCAAATGGTAGTTCGGCAACTGTTCTTAAATATTTTAATCCCCAATTTTTTGTAACTGATGGATATGCCTTTATATCAACAAAGCCTTCTCCAGGCTCACAGTCAAGAGCATCAAGGATGTCTCCAGATTGGTCATAAGCGGTTGCTCTAAAAATCCACCCAGTAGTGTCATAAAAATCTACCTCGTTATCTTGCAAAAATTCAACACGTAGAGAGCCAGTATCTCCTCTGACGACACGCCATTGGATACTTACTGGATCAGCGCCAAATATTTCTGGGGAGCAAGTAGACATAATGTGATTATACCATAAAAAAATGACTAGTACTCAGGCTGGTGGGTATGAGACAAACCAGAGTACTAGTCAATATAAATTATATCATATCAGGACAATACGGACACCTATATTTAAAGTTATCAAATTGTTATAATTAAGAATGTCCGTTTTATACTGTTTTGTCATAAGATGTCAGGATGTCGGATAGTGTATACTAAATATATATAAGAAAAAAGAACTATCTTTAAGGTTTTTATATAGAAGATATATTATATATAGTATATAGGAAAACTACTTATTGTCAAACTTGGCAATATGCTCAATTAAAATTTTATACATTTCGTCGAGTTTCTTTTCTTGTCTATCTCTTGACACTAGAGAATCTAACCTCTGTTCGTCCAAAGCACTCTCTAGTCGGTTAACTTGGTCTTTTAATGAAGATCCAGAATTTGGCTTTAATTCGCTTAAATAATGTTTTACGAGCCACTTGATTGCAAAGGCGATTGATGATACAATTGTAAGTATTGCTACAATGAGTGATGCCCAGTCCTGGATTGTCATAACTGTATTATTATAAGGGGTGTATTTTAAAAATGAAAACAGACATACTCGACACTTTGGAGTATTCCAAGAATTTAATTATATCCCCTGACATGGATGGTTTTATGTCCGCAAAATTACTAGAGCGTTTTAACGGTTCGAAAATAGTAGGCTCATATGATAAAAATATTTTGTGTCTCGCCGACGGGATCAATCCAGAGGAATGTCTTTTTGTCGACTGTGATATGAATAGGCCAGGGTATGTGTCAATCGGAAATCATATGAGACTATTAGAAGATAACATAGCGCCTAACTCATTTAATCCGAATGTACACTATAGGGTCAATAAGTATCGAGAAAAGTTTCCGTTCGCAACTGCGTTTTTAATTTCGTTCGCAACAGAGGCTGATACATCCGATGAAGACAAAATACGCATGGCATTCGCTGACTCTACACTACGCAATATGGAATTTTACAGCGAGAACATGCGAAACTGGTCTACCAGGATGGATTGTCCAGAAGTTTCTTATGTTATGGAAAACCTCGAATCCACAATAGAGGCAGATAATGAATTTAGAAAAGTATATGTAGACCAAGCATTTACTAGTAAAAGGTTTGGCAAGACAAGATACCTGGATAACCTAAATAAGGCCCTAGAAGCCGAACAGATGGCTTTTGAACCAATAGTTAGTGGTATCAAGTACATGTCAGATAAAGTCGGCTTAAACACCGCCATAAGGTATAATAGAGATATAGTGTCATATGCTGAAATATTCGGAGGCGAGTATTCGGTTACATATGATCAAGAGGTGGAATGGAAGTGAGTGATGATGTTAAGTTTACTGACTTGTTTGATCCTAATCAACCAAGATCAGATCGTGAACTCATTGAGTCCCGCCTAAAAATATGTAATACTTGTGAGTGGTTTAAAAAATCACTTCAGAAATGTAGAAAGTGTGGTTGTTTCATGCAACTGAAGACCACATTAAAGCAAGCAAAATGTCCAATAGAGAGATGGTAATATGAACAGAGAAGAAGTTGTAACATTAATGTGCAACACTGTTGACGAGTTCAATAGATACAATGCTGCACAAAATAACTTTTCAGCAGAACAGATTGAAGAGTTTATCTTAGCAGGACGTGAATCAATGGAGTTTGTCAATGGTATTCTCTATGACGTTTTGAGAGAAAATGGAGTTATTACAGAATGGAACTAAAGCAATATTTAATGAATTGTGATTTAGAAGATCTTTCTGAGTCTACCCAGGAAAAATACGAAGATCTTGCAAATATGCGTATGATGACAGAAGAGTATTGGCGTAACCGTATTTCTGCTGAAAATGAGTAACTAAGACTTACAAGAACAATCAGAGCAGCAGGTTTCTGAAAATAATTTTAGTGCCAAACCATCATTTTCTGGTCTGCCCATATCTTCCCAAAATATCTCTCTACCCATGTTATCTGTTTCTTTTATAGGTGATGATTCGGTCTCAAGATCTATGTCCCAGGCGTTTTCAAAATTGTCTAATATTCCCATGAATTCATTATACCGCAAAATCTGAAAAAATTTTTAAAATTCAAATACCCCAAAATCTGAATATTTTTACCAGATGTATGATGCGTGATTTAAAAAACAATAGGGCAAAAATATAGTGAGCACATACTCGGGCTTTTTTCTTGATGCTAACTAATTTAGTAGGCGGTGCCTAGTAACTTTTAATCACTGGCACCTACCTAATAAATATCACCACGCCATGTTAACTAGTTTTACTTAGTATAGGAACGACTTTGCGATCTACCCAAGCCTTCATTTTTTCATTTTCTTTTGCTTGTTTTAGGTCTATGTTAGTAATTCCAACATCTCTTAGAATTTTGCTAGTTTCTACTACAATAGTTTTAGCGAATGCAACACCTAATAGTTTTAATCCTATTGGTATAGCAACAACTGCGCCTATTGTTAGAACTAACATCATAACAGCCATGAAGATAAGTGAGTATTGAACTACATTAGCAAACCATTCAAATGGTGCTGAAATAAAGTCAAACATTAGCCCCCTATATAACTTCTACATTAGTGATGTCTGTAACATGGTCAATTCTCCATGTGCCGTTGATAATTTCAATAACCTTTTCCCATGAGTGTACCTCATAAACAGGTTGTGATGTCTTTCCGTCTTTTCCTACTACTGTAAGTATAACGCTATTCATTTATTTATCTCTTTTCTTTTGTGCATAAGCAGGGGTTGATTGTTATTTGTTTACCCTTTTGGGTAACGATTGCTAGGGTGCTACATTGTGAGCATAGGTATAGGTGCATTAGAATTCACTATCCTTATCTAGTATAGTAGGGATAAGTACTAGTATAGTGGATAGCACTGACAAGGCTACTACAATAATAGGTAGGCTCATTAGATACACTCCTCACAAGGGCATTGTGGGAATTGTCGTTCTTGCTTAATTTTATTAGCAAGACGAATAACCTTAGCGTATGTAGTAACGCTTGCACCTCTAAAGTTAACAGTTTCGCCATTGGCTACCTTTTCAGCAGCAAGGGCAATTCGTTGATTTAGGGATAAGTGTCCATAGGTAGAGGACTTAATGTAATTAGAATCTAGTGTAGTCATTTGTGACCACCTTTCGTTAGTAGTTAATAGGGGCTAAGTTTTATTTGCTTTAGATTTATTTGCTCTATTTCTAGAGGCTCACCCTAAAGGCTCAAACTTTTTTATTTAATTGTTATAGTAGTAATACTAGCAGACATTTTCCGTACTGTCTAGTATACTCACTAGTAGTCTCACTATGTGGAGCGTGTACTATGTGAATTAGGTCACTTATTCGCTAGGCTCATATAACAATTCGTTATCTTATTTGCTAGGCTCATAACCTTTTATCTCTATTTAATTTTTCTTATACTAGTATAATAACACATCTACCCCTAAAAGTCAAGCACTAATACGGCGTGTCGTGTGTGATTTACCTCACAGGGCCCCGATCTATACCCCCCTATATAGACCCCCCCTATATAGGGCCTCGGGCCCTGTGGATAACCTGTGTATAACTAATGTGACCTACATCATATGTGTGCTACATCACAATGTCCGTTTTGCCCTATTTATACCCCTCAATTTGTCAGACCCCCCTGCTATACTTACTAGTATAAAGAAAGTTAAATAAAGGTTATTTAACAAGAAAGGAGTCAGAAATGACAAACTCAATCTTTGCAAGAGTCGCTACACTTAGCGACTACCCACAGGGGCTAATGAACCTCTGTCAATGTGGTCAGGTTGTTTTAGCACCTGCTACAATTCACGACATCTGCAAAACAGATGGAACTTGCTACCACTCACAATGTGGTCGCTCTCTCTAAGCAATTAGAGAAATAAAAAACTTAATAAATAAAAATTAACTAACAAAAAAAGAAAGGTTGTCAAAAATGATAACACTAGAAATAAAAAAGTGCGTAGAGCACAATCCAATGAAATCTGCTATCTCAGAAATTGGAGATGAGCAATTTACTTTCTGTCAAGATTGTGAACAAAACATTGAGCGTTGGTATAACGATACTGACCCAGAGCGTCTACCTATGTGGACAGATTGGAAGGTTTCTAAATGAAAACTAATTTTGAGATTGCACAAGAAATAAATACTCTTGCTAAAAAACACTATGGTGAAATGGATTTAGCATTTTCTTGGGGTTGTGCCCAAGCATTGCTAACTGTAAAACAATTAGAGTTAATTCTTGGAATACTAAAAGAAAAAGAGGAAAACTAAATGAGTTTTTATCAAACTTTTTTTGAAAGTGGTAATGCACTATTCTGGTTCTCTATGATCTGTTTAGGTTATGGCTTTTATTCATTTGTAAAAGAATGAATTTTTGGCCCCGAGATTTTCCCTCGGGCCGTTTGTGGTGTAAATCACAGTCAAAATGTCCGTTTTGTGCGTGTCTAAACTTGACTTTTTGAGATTTTTAGTGTAGTATTCTACTATAACAATTAAATAATGACAGTTTAGCCAATGAGCCTAAGCAAATAAATGTGATGTAAATCACAGTGAGCCTTAGCAAATAAGTGGCAAATTTGTCAGCCCCCTCTGATAAGATAGTCTTATCAACTTAACGAAAGGAAGTCAATAAATGACTTACACTGTAACACTAGAAACCTTTAATGGTTCTACCAAAAAAATCAACCTTGCCTCTAAGGGTGCGGTTGCTCAATTCATCTCAACTTATCCAACTCAACTACCTGTTGGCGTTGCGGTAAAAATCGCTTGCGATACTCTTGGAATTAGTGGCACACTTCGTGGCACTCGTACACTTACTAACTCAAACTAAAGAATAGGAAAACTAAAAAAATGGTAAAAGTAAATCACTCTCTAAACTTCGTTACAGAATTTGACGAAACACATCCAATCTCTCAGCGCTTTTTGCAACTTGATGAAATTTCACAAATTGCAATGCTTGAGGGAATGCTCAAGGAATTGTTAGTGCCTGCTATCACTCCAGTAATTGAGGACATCAACAAGGGTGGGTCCTATGCAATTCTTAAGGTGGCAGAATAATGATGACACGCAAAGACTATGTAGAAACTGCAAAAATTCTTCAAAAGTTTTCTAACACAATCGACTCTGGCGATTTTCAAGATTTAATTTTTGAATTTAGCGAGTGGTTTGCTTCTGATAATCCTAGATTTGATGAACAGAAATTTTTTGATGCGTGTATGGATTCTCAAGAATTTCTTGCAACACTAAAATAAAAATAAAATCCTGAGCATGATTTTAAACTGCTCAAATTTTGGCCCGAGTGATCCCTCGGCGCTGACGGCGTGTCGTACACAGGTTATCCACAGGCTTACTTTTGTGAGATTTATCACATAGAAAATGTCCGTTATGCCCTATTTTGGATTTGATTTTGTCAGTGAAAAATGGTACGCTTACATAGTAATAAGTTAATCAAGAAAAAAAGAAAGGCAGGCATAAAATGTCAGCACTTGTTTACACAACATCAGCCCTACTAGAGGGAAAATACTATCGTTCACGCTCACGCAGACTTGAAGGAATTATTCAGGAAGCGGAGATTGCTCCAGAGATTTACTATGGAGAAAACGATACCGCTTATCGCGTTCGTGTTCGTCCTCAATTTGGAGATAACCCTAAGTCTTGGGGTAAAGATTTTTGGGCAGTAGTCGCAGTAAGAAAGGAAAATGTCTAATGGGATACATTGAGATTTTTAGAATTGACAATGAGGGGGCAGGTTGGATAGACTTGTCTCAGGCAACAGATAAAGAATTGCTAGACCTAGAAATAGGTTTATTTCAGGAAGGGGCTATCTAATGGCTAAGATGAAAACACTATACACAGAAATAACTACTTGCGACCTATGCTATGGTACAGGTTGGTTATACTTTGGAAATGGCGAGGACTTTGATACAGAGTCTTGCGATTGCAACCCACATCAATTATTTATCACTAAGGAGAATGACTAATGAATGAATACCTATACTCAGTTACTACTACTAACGATAGTAACACTAGCCCTGATTGGGTTGGTCGTTATGCAGATGCTTTATCTGCCGTTCAGGTTTTTGAGAGATTTGTAGACCACGGAATGGCTAATGAATTTCGTACAGTTAATTTATCAGAGCCGTCAGGCAAAATGCATACAAAAATTTTGTATCGTAATGGAAACGTAGGGGGTAAGTAAATGGGAAGTGTTACAGCAATTGGATTAGCAGATAGCGTCCTTGATTTAGAAACACAATTAGCGTATCACTTGCAGGGTAATCACTATCCTCCAGTACCGCTATCTATGGTACAACCTTGCATAGAGGCTATTGACGCATACTATGATGAGGACTATGAAAGATTTATTGCTATGCCTGAAGGCGTATTCTATAAGGGAATGAGCCACGCACCAGCGAGAGCAATTGTAGACCAGCACCACCTATCTTGGTTTATTGACCCAGCAGATGAATACGGAGATGAATAATGTCTGATACAATGATTGCTATGGATTTAATACACGCTGATAACTTAACGCCAGATCAATTGATGCTTGGTGATTTGATAAAGATTGAAGATGACATCGTTGAAATTATTTTTATTGAATGTGATTCAACGGGAGATAACTATGACATACAAACTGAAAACGAATTTGGTGAAAAAGAAATTGTGCAATTTGCTTACACTGATTTAATTCCGTTGTATGTTTTTATTGATGATGATGATTAATTAATTTTTGGGGCCCGAGGAATTACTCGGCGCTGATGGGCGTGTCTGTGGATAACCCTGTGGATACTCAT
>Ga0208233_1000166_pt1 | contig 12218 bp, 12 predicted proteins | sample LakMenEpi07Sep12_FD_150679 | JGI IMG/M metagenome (GOLD analysis project Ga0208233, IMG submission 150679) | Freshwater microbial communities from Lake Mendota, WI - 07SEP2012 deep hole epilimnion (SPAdes) | ecosystem: Environmental > Aquatic > Freshwater > Lake > Epilimnion/Euphotic zone ... | reverse complement strand
GGTGTCGATGGCCCCAGATGGCGTAACGGGCAGCAGTGGCCGCAAGCCATAGCGACCGGCGATCTTGGTTTCGCGCACCATGAAATAGGGCCCAACCTTGCTCATCCAGTCGCTGATGCTGGTCGGCTCTGATAGCACCCCATTCCACCAGAGACCGTTGGCATCCATGAACCGAGCTGCTGCGGTCAGCGACTCCCGATCAATCCGAACCGGTGCTGTGCGGCCATCATTGTTTAGTAGGTATAAATAAAGATCGCCTAGGTTGTTGGAGCTGCCGTAGACATTATCCAGCAGCCTGACTGATTCGACTCCATTGCGAATAAATAGATGAATCTGCCGCTTCCAGTGGCCACGGTCTGGCAGTCCGACGCCGTCACCGTCAAAACCGTTGAAGTTTACAGCGCTAAACGATACGGTTGTTAGGTCTTTATGTGTACCAACCGTGCCGCATTGCGTAGGCGCCTGCACTTTGTTGGCAATTAATTGCGACCCTGAATAAACATCAACTAGGAAATTGCCGGGCGTCCAGGTGCCGGCAGTTTTTGGGCCATAGGACTGGCTGAAGCTCCCAACCCGGCAGCGGCCCTGGAAGACTCCATTGACCGAGATGCCGCCGAGCTTCCCCTGGGAGACAACCAGTCTCCACTTCACCGCCACGGCATTGGCCACGGGCTGGCCCTCCAGCAGGGGAGTATCAAATCGGCAGGCCGTGGCCTTCGGGCTAACGATCACCCCGCCGATGCCTGCATCTGATGGGCTGCCGCAGGTGTCGCCGATGCGCCGGCACCAGACGATGGGCGCCCGCTCCAGCAGGGTCATTGCCTGCTGGTTGGCATTCCATGGGGAGTCAACATCGGCGCTATTGATAGCCGTAAGACGAACCGAGCTGCCGAGGGCGGCCGGTGCCTTGCTGGCCGCAAATGATACTTTGGAGGTTCCGTACTCAACGCCAAAGGCGCGTGGATCTCCTCCGTTTTTTATCCAAGCGCTCAGAGCTTCTGCACGGTTCCATGGGTGGTTGTAAAATTTTGTATTAAGAGATCCGTTCATGTCGAAAATTCCAACACGCAGGGCGTGCCTATCAGCTCCTGCGTGAGCACGATTGGCGGGGCCGACACTGCAACCGGAGGCGGTGAGATAATGCCTTTGATCGTGACGCCTGTGAGGGAGCCGCTGGCGGTGATGCTGCCGACCAGGACCGAATCAACCCGGCTGAGCCCGCCCAGGACAACCTCGAACTGAGTCACCTCGATCAGCCATTGGTTAGCGTTCGCATCGAGCGCCAGGGCCAGAACAGCAGGGGAGTACGCGCAGGTGATCGCGACCGATCCCGACACCAGGCCCGAATCAAACCCTGAGCAGTTGAACTCCTGAAACTCCCAGCGTTGCACCCCGTCGCCATCGCCAGCATCAAAGGAAGTGAAGGGGCTGTTGTTGATGCCGTCGAGCCGGTGCCAACGCCCCTTTGCGTTGCCGCTGCTATCCATCCACTTCAGAGTCTGGGTGTAGACGTGGGGGCCGTAGTCGGGCATCAGGCAATCCCTATCGCACGGCGGCCGTCAATGCTGACCCGGTAGGCCTCATAGTCCTCCAGCGCCCTGGCGGTAATTGCTTCGGCGTCGGCCATGGTTATGGCGTTGGATCCGTCTGGGAGTCGGTAGACCGGGCCGGTGTGGTTGAGCTTGAACTCAGCGGTAAAGCTGCCGCCTCTGGAGCCCCCGGCAGTGGCGGCGCCTGCGCTAGTGCGGGAGGGTGACCGCTGTAGATCGATGACCTGCTCCTGAGGATGGACCATCGCCATGAATCCGCCCTGCCCGTCAAGCCCGCCAGACCGTGGGCCGTTGCCGGTGTAGCCGCCGCCAGCGAATGATGGCACTTCAACAGGCTGGATAGCCCCTAGCTGCGGCAGGCCCACCCGGCCGCTGATTGAGTTGACCGATTGAATGAGGCGGTTCACCTGCTCGATGAAGGCATTGATCCCCCGCGCTGCGACGCTAAGGGCCGAATTCAGCACCCCGCGCACCGTGCCAACGATTGATTCCCAGGCATCGGTGATGGGCTCCACCAGGCCAAGCGCGTAGTCCCTAATGCCATCCATGCCAGCATTCCAGGTTTGCCCCAGGCGTGCAATCAGGCCATTCTCTGGGCCAATGATGGTGTCGAAGAATGCTGCAAAGTTGTCACTGATATTGGGCAGAATGTTACTGACATAGCTGCTGATGCCGTCCATCATCAGGTTCCAGCCACCGCCGATCATTGCGACAAACCCGGTGGTGGGGTTGGCGATCAGATCCCAGAGGCCACGGAACGCATCGGCGATCTGGTCGCGGAAATTGAAAATCACCACCGCCGTGGCCACGACTGCCGCGCCGATCAGCACCGGGGCGGTCACAACGCCGGCGACCAGGGCGGCCAGGCCGGTGGCCACTGGCACGATTGCGCCGGCTATGCCCGCCAGAGTGGCGCCAATGCCCAGGCCGGCAAAGGCACCCAGCACCGTTACTACGCTGGTGATGATGGGAGCCAGCAGGGTAAAGCCCACGGCCAACAGCGCCACACCGCCGACCACTGCCTGTATCGGGCCTGGCAGCATTGTGAAGGCATCAATCACCGCAGTCAGCGCCGTAGCTGTTGCATCTAGCGCCGGCAGTAAGGCCACGGTCAGCCCAGCGGCAAGACCGCCGACCTTGCCGCCAAGCATCGCCAGTTTGTCGTTATACTCATCCGCCTTTTTGGCAAATGCTGCTGTCATCTTTACGCTCAAAGATTCAATAGCTTTGCCACCTTCATTTAGCATCGGGATCATTTCGGCGCCTGATTTGCCAAACAGCTGCATTGCTAAAGCTGTTTTTTCTATACCGTCTGGCATGGTCTTAAATTTATTGGCAATCTCTAGCGTAACTTGATCGGCTGTTTTTAGCTTACCGGCTGCATCTGTTGCGCTAATACCCAGGGTCTGCAGTGCTTCAGATGCCGGACCCTTGCCGGTTTGCGAGGTTTCGTAGAGGCCCTTGCTGAGCTTGACCAGCGACTTGGCGACGGCATCGATGTCAGTTCCTGATGTCGCCGCTGCCTTCCTGAACCTGGCCAGTGATTCAACGCTGACGCCGGTGCGCTGGCTCATGTCGTTCATCGAATCGCCTAGTTCAATCGTCCTGCCCACCAGGGCCCCCAACCCGCCAATCGTTGCAATCGGGGCCAGGGCCCCCAGGGCACCGCTCAACGGGCCTAGTTTGCTGGTGAGCGACTGCGTGGCACCTTCTACCTGCTTGAAGGTTGAGCCGAGCTTGGCGACTTGTTCGGTGCCAACCACCTGGGCGGCGATCTTGAGGATTGCGGCAAAGTTGACGGCCATCAGAAGCCCCTCTCCAGTCGTAGAAACTCGTGCTCGATCACTGCAAGGTCATCCATGATCGCGTCAACGCGCCGACGGCACCAGGTCAAAAGGGCCCGCTGCATTGCTGCTTGGTGGATAAGGCCTGTCCGCATCAGTTGCGGGCGCCCGTCCGGGGCGTACCCCGTGGCCCAGTGCCATTGAGTGGGGGCCACCTTGCACCAGAGCAAGAAGGCGTCCATGTTCTCGGGCCATATCCGGCAGATCGGCTCAGCAGGCCTAGGGCGATCCTTGCGGGACTGGGGCACGTAGACGATGCCCATAACTTCGGCTGCCCGGCGCTGCCCGGCGTCCTCCTGCTCCCATGTTTTGGCCGGCGCCTGGGTCATTTGCCGATGCCATTCCCTCGCGATTTCCCTAAGGTTGACTTTTTTCCGGTTTCAGGTGCGGTGGATTCTGTCCAGGCATCAGCAATCGCCTGGGCCATCCCTGGGAATTGAATCACTTGTCTTTTTGAATCTTCGTCAAACTTCCACGGTTCCTCGTCATAAAGCATGTCATCACCCCACCCCTGTAACACGCGATTAGCAATATAAACATAGTCAACTGATTGCACGCCCTTAGCCGCGTTGGGGGGCTCCCTGCCGTCTTCAATTGCCAGCAGTACAGCTCGATAATGCCTGATTGCTTCGTTTAGCTCTTGAATCTCCGTCTGCTCCATTCTCTCGAAAATCGCGGTAAAAGTTATGTCTTGTCGGGTTCCATCTTCCAAGGTAACGTTATGCTTTACTTCCGCTTTGAATGTGTCGCCTACTTTAAGAAAATCAAAAGCCATGAGAAAAAAATCAGGGGTTAGGGTTAGCAGCTTGGTTAGTCAAGTCTCAACAATAGATCCTTCTTGGTTGGCAAGATCACCAAACCGGGCCACCCATTGAATATCATAATAAGGAAGCCCCTTAACATCAACCAACTCTACGCTAGTTAGTTGTATTCTGGGCTGGTTGAATGTAATTATATTGCCAGCAGTGGTGCCAATCGGCAGGGTCAGCGCGCACAACGTAGAATTCTTCCGCAGTGCCGGAATATCCAGCGTAGAAATTGCAGGCCTTGCAACCCTACAAGATCCGTTAATCGCGTATTTGGTAAAGTTAATGTATGGAACACAACCAAAGTCGTCGATTAGTTCCATCGTGTTTTCTTTTACCCAAGAAAAACTAGTGAAACACAGCGGCACCGCCGTGCCTCCAACAGGCCCCAGGGTGGCGCCGCCTGGAGTTGCGGCGGCACCGTCAAAGATGTTTGCGTCCACCTGCGGGGGGTAGGTGACGGATGCCGGGTTGGCAGCCGTCACCGAGTCCCTATAGAGCGCCATGAATTCAGCAGTTGCCCGGAGTGGACCATTGGCCTCGGCCTCGATGGTCAACTTGTTGCAGCGGGCCCCGGCCGCCGCGTAGCGCACGCCTTCGCAATGGAACCCAACCGAGTAGGTGGTAGCAGGTGCGGGCCACGCTGGAGTGCGGGTGATGCTGGTGGCGCCGACCACCGCCTTGCCCATCCCAGCAGCCAGGGCGATCTTGTCATTGCCCGACGCTGTGCCAGGGGTGCCGCTGCCGGCCCATTCCATGGGCACCGCAAACCGCATCATTCTCATGGTCATTGCTGACGGCTGAGGGGTCCCTGGCCGAACGCCCAGGGTTTCGCGCTCAACCGCCGAGAATTCTTGGATGGTAGGCAGGAAGTCGTAGCAACGCACGACATCCGAACCGGCCAGAGTTTCGAGGGTCCCGCTGACGCCCTCAGGCTTGATCGTGAATAGATTGTCCATCAGTCGAGGGCAGAGTGGGCGCTGGGGGTGTGTTCAATGGCATTTCTCGCCATTTGATCTCGTGGGGCTCTCGGTACCATTCGCCGCCGCAGGATGGCGGCTCGGGTGGCGCCGGGGGTTGGGCTGGCGGGGCTGGTGGCTTCGGGCTCATAACCGGTTGATCTTCACGTCAGTTTGATCAGTGGCATAGGTGACATCATAAACGCATCTCATCAAAGCGGCCTGGAGGTTTGGTTCGTGCGATCGGCCCTTTGACTGAATCCCTCGGCACAACCCGCCGAGCTTTCGAGTGCCGCCCATGACCCTGCCATGGACTGCCACGTAAAATGGGTCGAGCAGCTGCCAGTTGGAAGGGTCTCCTGGTTGCCGGGGCATGGAGATGGTGACAACCACGGGCAGCGATGAGACCACCCGGCAGGTATCGCTGGGCTGGTCGAGGCCCTCCCCCTCTAAATCCAACCCGATCACCACCCCATCGCCAGGCCCTGCCACGCGGGAGGCATCCAGAAACAACTGCGGTCGGCGGTTGGTTGGGTTGCCGACCAGCCAGGGGATGTCAGTTTCTCCCTCGGGGGCCGCGCCCCGCAACAAATCGGCCAGGGCATCCATGATCCGGCAGGAGATCGAGAGCGTCATGGGTTGGGGGTGCGGTCCTGCTGGGGCTCGGTGAGTCCCGTTGCGACGGGAGGATCGTCCAGCTTCGCCAGGATGGCAGCACCCAGGCCGGCCGCAGCCAGGGCTCCAAATCCAGCAGCTGTCCACCCGTTCAGGCAATCGGCGGAACGCCGCTGGCAGATGTGGAAGGCCCCGCCGATGCCGATCGCAGGAGACGAAAACAAGCAAAGGGCGATGGCTGCGGTAATGGAATCTCTGGCGTTCATCCCCTCCCCCTCACTAGTGCTGGGGGCATGATAGCGCCGGAGTTTTTTTGTAGATGACTACGATCAAGGAATTTATCCCAGATACCTGGCATTGCAAGCGAAAGAATAAACCCTACAATGCAAATTTGAGCCATTCTTTCTTTTATCTTTCCAACTTCTTTGGATAGCGTTTCGTGCGCAGTCACCAATTTATCTTGGCTTTTGCTGCGCTCACCTAACAGCGTGACAATCGTGCTAACGGAGCCTTCAACTCTAGCTATTTGAATAGCCAAAGCCGTGTGAGTGATTTGCTCAGATTCCGCCATTGCTCAATGCTATTGTGGATGCAATGCAATTATAGCCCATCGTTACTGTTGCGTGGTGACCTAGGCGATTCTGACGGCTCGCTATCACCATCACGGCGAAGCTCTGGGTTGTACTTCCAGTAACCCTCTTGATATTTTTCAGCTTTTTCTTTTTCTTTGCCAAACTGGCCGACGATGTAGCCAAAAATTACTGCTGCACTAAGCGGCCCTCCAGCATTCATTCCAGCTATTGTCAGTCCCTTTTCCCAGCATTGCTCAAAATCTTTGCCAACAGCAAGACAATCATCTTTATATTTATGCCCTAAAAATAGCAACGCAAGCAACACCGCTATGGCGCCAATTGATCCAACCAATCCAGCTGTGATTACCTTGGGTTGCGGCTGTTGTTTCAATCTAGCCAAAACAATTAACTTAGAAACTGTAAGCCATGGCTGTTGCTGGGTGGCGTTTAGTCAGAGAGCAGGGGCCGGCGGTTGCGGAACGGATGATCAGCAGGAAGCAGCCATTCCAATCCATACTCCCAGGCCAGGTAACCCGTGACGATCCTGCGTTCTCGCAGCGTCGGCAGAAACAACGTGATAATTACTTGCCCTATTTTTCCACGCCAGCCACGGTTAAATTCGAATCTATCAGCCCCTACCCAGATGGTGTTTCTACCGGCAGATGGCGCTATATCATCCGCCCACAGGAACGGCGCTGCAATCGTGGGCATCGCAATGTTAGAGGACGTTTCAACGCCATTCAGAAAAACCGGACGGAGCCCAAACCATTGGTTTGGAGCCTCTGCAAGAAGCAAACTAGCATTGGTGGCGAACGGGTATGACAGCAGTCCAGTAAATCCCACAATTGGGTCCGGTCCCTCATAATGAGCCACGCCAAAAGTTCGCACCGGGTCAAATGCTGTACCCGTCCACGAAAGCCTATTGTTATTGAGTGCAGCTCCATAGTTCATTGCAGGCTGACCATTAAGCCAGTCTGCGATATAAGCCGGTCGCTGACCAACCGTAGCGGTCAGGTGACGGCCGCCTCCGCTTTTGTCCTGTACTCCCGTGATCAGGTTGCTTGTTCTGGACGAGTCGCGGGGGTCATACCAGACTATGGACGTGCCCCACTCGGCGGGGGTCCAAAACTCTTCGCCAGCAGGGGGAGTAAACCGCCTTGAATTGAGCCAAATTATGCTCATTCCTGCCGCTCCCAGGCCAGTGACTCGCGCTCAATGGTGCTGGGGTCGTCGGGCAAAAACTGACCGTCAGCATCACGGGCCTGCACCACAACCCACAAGTCGCCGGAGGCATCTACCCACTCCTGCCCTACCGCCATCGCCAGCGGGCGGGCAGCGCCACCCAGGGCCGCCACGAATGAATCAGGCAAGTGCAAGGCCAGCGCCAGTCCTCGAACCTCCTGCAACAGTTCAGAGCTGACCAACCCCTGCCGCCGCATGGCGATCCAGGCCCCACGAAAATCGTCCGGGTCGCCTGCCCCTGCAGCGGCCACCAGCAGCAGGGCTGATGGCAACGACAGGCCCGCTGCTGGGGCGGTGCTAAGACTGCCGGCCAGCATCTGGTTGATCGCAGGGTGGGCCAACAGGGTGCGCTTGAATGTTCGCCAATTCGGCACTGGCGGCGGAGTCGGTAATGGTTCAACTAACCAGCTCCAGATCCATTGCCCTGCAGCGCGGTCAATCGTTTGGATCTCCCGAATGCTATGGGTTGTGGGGTCGTGCTCCGGCTGGGGGGTCCGCACAATGGCCAGCACCTCATAGTGAGCGTCGAGGCCCTCTACGGGTTGATCGTCGAGCCGTGGGTACGCCACCAGTTTGCCGGTGGTGGTGTTGAGCAAAATGAAATTTGGAGCCATCTAGCCGGTCCTCCGCACTGTGAGATACAGCTGGGCCAACCTGCAGCCACCACCAGCCTGCGTGATGTCAAACCGCAGAATATCACCCGCCGCTGCAGTCGTGATTGACAGCGTGCCGCTGCTGCCTTCGGTGCTGCCGATCGCAATTTGCGGGAGGGTGCTGTAGATCGAGGTGGCGTTCAGCCTAGCATTGACGATAAACGCAGACCCTGATGCAGCAGTTTCCGCGCTCAGGGCTGACGCCAGGATTTGTGCAGGCCAGGGAAACCTAAACCGCTCAACTGCGGTTGCTGCGGTTGGGTCGGCCTGGGTGCCGCTGAGTTCTACCACCAGTGACTCAGAATCTCGCTGGTGAACGTGATCTTCCCTGGCGTAGTCCGTGCTGGTGCCGATCGCTGCAGTAGCCGCCAGCGCTGCTGGCGCAGCATCAGCGGGAGTGGCCAAACCCGAAACCTTGCCTGCCGGAATCGTCGGAATGTCGTCAGCCACCAGGGACCGAAACGCTGGGGCTGCTGCTGCACCTGTAGTCGGGCCGGCCCATACCAAGTTTGCAGACTGGGTCGCCAGCGTGGCGGTCAGGGTCCCCGCCGTGGTGACGGGCGACCCGGTAACTGTGAACTGGGACGGCAGGCTCAGTCCAACACTGGTGACGGTGCCAGGGCCACCAGGGCCAGGGCCGCCGTCGCCCGTGGCGTTGATTGTTTGATTGGGCCAGGTGCCGGTGATGCTGACATTGGTTCCAGCCACCAGCCCAGGAGTGGCCGTACCCGTGCCGCCGTTGGCTACCGGGAGAATGCCCGTTACGCCAGTGGTCAACGGCAGTCCAGTGGCATTGGGCAGGGCCAGGGCTGATGGGGTGCCGCCCGCGCCGCCCAGGATCACTGGGGCCCCAACGGTGCCGACGTTGATTGCTAGGGCTGTGGGTATTCCGGTCCCCAGGCCAGAAATCGTACTGATCGCCTGCGTACCGGTGTGGCTGGATCGATCGCGGAGCTGTGCGTCCGTGGCGTTGGCCGTGGCGCCGGCCGCGATTCCATCAAGCTTGGCCTTAAATTCCGACGCGGCCCACCATGCAGCGATGCTCTGGAACACCCGCAGCGGGTTGTAGGCCACCCTGGTTGTACTGGTGCCTGCCTCGGCCGTGGCCTGGCTGACGGTGGCGGCGCTCCATTCGCGGGAGTCGGTCAGCCGTATATCACCCTCCTGGACCGCCGTGCCGGCCAGCGCTGCCCCTGTCGTCCATGTCGCCTGGATCGCGTTGCTCGGCAGGCTGAACCCTGCCGGCAGGCCCAGCGTGAGGGTGACACCACCGCCCGTGTTGGTGCTGCTGGTACTCCAGCCACTGGGCAGCGACAGCACAACCGACTGCACCGGAGCAGCGGCCGCGGCCTCCTGCGGGGTTGTGTATCCAGGATGGGCATCTGCTGCTGCTGCGTGCGCCGCTACTGCAGCGGCGGCCGTTCCAGCAGGGTCGCCTCCCAGTAACGCCGCCACCGCTGAGACCGCTGCATTCCGGGTATTGATCGGCCCCGCCGTGCCGGTGCCAGTGCCAGCACCAGTGGCTACAAAATAAGCGCCAACTGTATTTGATTCGGCGCCAATTGCCGTGAAAGAGGTATTGCCTACGCTGATAATTTGATACGCTTGCCCAACAACAAACGCCCCGGCCGTTACCGCCGCGCCGATGCGGTCCAACACCAGGCGGTCGCTGCCCTGGACGCTGCCCAGGTCTGGCAGTTGGGAAATCGTGAGCGGTGTTTGGGTCATGGCTTAGGACGGCTGGTTTTGCAGCGAACGGCCGGAGCCGGTAACCAGCAACTGGCCGGAGCCGGTGCGGAGGAGGCGGGAAACTAGGGGGATGGATGCGGTGGCGGTGCGGGCTAGCCTCACCATGCTCCAGCTCAGCGCCCTAGGCTCGCTACCGGGCAGTGGCTCTGGCGGCCTTGTTGCCTTAAATGCAATGCCATCAACTACAAGCGAATGGTTGTAATCAAGATGGCCAAATTCTACGGTTCTGATCTTCAGCAGCCATGGGACAATTTCCACTCCATCATCAAAGACCAGCTCTTTGTTTTCCTCCAAAAAACCACGGCCAGTAACGGCGCCAGCAATTACGCTGACGCCGCCCATGAAATCCAGGGCCGCCCGATCTGCATCAGCTGATAGGCGGGCCCAGCTCATCAGAAGGCGCCGTTAAGGCGGACGTGGGCCAACGTAGCGCCAGAAGCGTAAGCGGCAGACTGGGATCCAATTGGCACAAACACACCGATAAGGGTGTTGCCGCTGGCGCTGGCTGTCACGTTCTTGTTGGTGTCATTCCAGTACGCCTTGGCGTAAAGGCTGGCGGTGGCGCCAGTGGCCTTAGGAAGTTCGTGAACTCCTTCAAGCATGAAGCTGCCAACCTCCCCACTGGCTAAAGCGGTTACGGCAACACCAAACAAAGCGCCAACCAACGCGCCGCCACCAGAGGCGACAACGTAAGGAGCGGCAATGGATAGGATTTTTCCTTCTTGAATAGGTCCTTGCATTGTTTTTAATGGAATTGGGGAAAGTTAAACATTAAAGCTAAAGCGCAATGGTTAAAATCATGCGCCAGAGCTGCGATAAATAAAACGGAAATCCTCAATGGCGCAACCAAAATCAGAACGAGCCAGCAGCTTCAGGCCATCAGGATCCCTTTCGGGCTCTGATGTAATGGTAGGACCAGGCTCGTCTGCCAGGTAACCCCACACCATGCCAGGCGTTCTAGTTGGGCCAGCGGCTGCATACCATTGCGTTGCGGAACCATCAAGACGTGGCTCAACTATTAATTGCATCTTCCTTGCGTAGGGATTGGGCCCAGAGTTTCCAGTCAACGCAGCAGGAGCGTAACCATCAGGATAGAGAAATTGCTCGGCAGTTGCTTCTAGATCTGATGGAACAATCATAAACTCAGGGGTCAAATTAACCGTAACGTTGCTTATATCTTTTTGCTTTCGCATTGCCTTTCGGGCTGCGTTTACACCGGCAATACCAATGGCGCCTGTGCCGGTGTTATTGTGAGCTGCATTAAACAATGCAAGACCGTCTACCGATACAGTGGCATCGCCAGTGATCATTGCCCATATAAGATTGGATTCCAAGCGACGAAACCCACGGCCTAAAAATTCAGGAGTTCGCTCCAAGGCAGACAAATCATCATTGATAATTGCTTGCCGAGAAATTACAATTTTTTTGGTATATGTAAACAGCCTCCAGGTAGCTTCTGCTTCCTTCAGAGTGCCTGTTTTGTATTCGCCGCCTTCAGGCGTAAGCTCTGGCGTAAGATCGGCGGCAATAGTTAAATCGCTTGCTCTTTTGAAATCTGGTAAATTTCGTTGGCGTGCAAGCCCCTTCCAGGTATGAGGCTCTTCTTCGTAGAATTGAGTTAAAGATTTGCCTGCTAGATTAGAAAACAGCAATGGAAAATCGCTAGTGCTGTGCATGGCCATGGCCACTAGCTCATTTTTAGACCTACCCACAGTGCTTATGCCCCGCGAGTTGGCATAGGCCCTTACGCATTCCATCAAGGAATAACCTCGATACTCTTGGCCAACGTCAGAGATCTGGGCCAGAGGATTGATCCGTGCGTACAACATGTCCCCAATGCCGGCCATCACAGTGTCCCCCGCGTCGCGGGTGACCTGGAGGCGGGCAGGGTGGCCCGCCTTGCTGGCGACGGTTTCAAGCGGGCCGGCGTGGGCCTTCACAATTTCGAGGGCAACATCAGCAAACGGCTTACCGCTGTCAACCATGGCTTGCACCGCGATAGGAGCGATATTGGCCTCGGCCGCGCAACGGCGGATTTCAATTTCGCGCTGTGCATTGGCAAGAGCCACGGAATCCGCAAAAGCGGTTGAGGCAACGGGGCTTACGGCGGCTTGCACTACTGCAAGGGCAACAGGGGCCGCTTCGGTAGAAGCAACCACGGGAGGCGCTTCGGTGACGGCGGCCGGTGCGCTCCCGGCCTGATCTTGCGTGGGCATGTGTTCAGCTCG
>Ga0208233_1000146_pt1 | contig 12868 bp, 16 predicted proteins | sample LakMenEpi07Sep12_FD_150679 | JGI IMG/M metagenome (GOLD analysis project Ga0208233, IMG submission 150679) | Freshwater microbial communities from Lake Mendota, WI - 07SEP2012 deep hole epilimnion (SPAdes) | ecosystem: Environmental > Aquatic > Freshwater > Lake > Epilimnion/Euphotic zone ... | reverse complement strand
CCAGAAGACCGGCAAATATGCAGGCTACGATCTGTATGACGGCATCGTGTATTTTCCCGGCACATCAATCCCGGTCGCCTATTCGCTTTGCGACGTTGACGGCAAGCACAAGCAGTTTATCGAGAAGAAATTCATCCTCCACGTTTTTGACCGTTACTGGCCGGAGCAACGCCGGGGACTGCCGCTCTTCTGGCACTCCCTCAACAACCTCCGCGACATCATGCAGAGCGAAGAGTGGGAGCGGATGAACCTACTTTCGATGTCGAGCCTCAACTACACCGTCGAGAACGAGACAGGTGGACCGGACATGGAAGAGCCTGGATACGTTCCGGGCGACTGCGGAAACCTCGCCGTGCAATTCCTGCAAGGCGGGCGCATCATGTATGCCAAGGCCGGAGCAGGTGAGAAGATCACCCAGCATCAAAACTTCCGCCCCGGCAACCCGTGGCATGAGTTTTACGATATGCAGGCGCGTCAATGTCTGGTCGGCGCGTGCTTGCCAGCAACCCTCTGGAAACCATCTGGGCAAGGCACAGCGCAGCGCGAAGACATCGGCAAAGCGTGCCGCTTCGTCGAGGATCGCCAAGCCATCCTTGAGAAAGTCGCTAAGTGGAGAGTGCGCAAAGCGATTGCGTGGGCGATGGAAAACAACCGCATCCCGCAATCTGCCGACTGGTTCAACTGGGGATTCACCCGCCCGCCGAAGCTCACGATTGACGACGGACGCAGCCTCAAGGAGAAGATGGCACTCTACGACAAGGGACTGATCAACGCCACCTCGATCCTCGGTGAGCTGTCGATGGACTTGGACGAAAGCATCGACGAGCGCACCGAAGAGGCCGCGAAAACCATCCTCAGCATCCGCGAGAAGAACGCAAAATACGGCGTAGAGATCGACCCGCGCAGCATCCGACTTTTGACAGCCAGCGAGCAACCGCAACCAGACGAAACCCTATCCCAACCATGATTACAATCGAAAACAAAGGCGGCAAGGTGAAGCTCAATGAGCAAGTCACCCAGGACAGCATCAAGCGCATGATCGACGAGATCGGGCGACTCTTCGGAGCGAAGGCCGTTGCTGAAGGTGCAGACTTTGGCGAGATTATGAACACGGCGGAAAACGCCGTTGACGTTCTCGAACTCGAAATCAACTCCCCCGGCGGCAGCGTGTTCGATGGATACACCATCTATCAAGAGATCAAATCTCTGCGCGACCGTGGCGTTGTTGTCAACGCTACGATCACCGGCATGGCCGCCAGCATGGCTAGCGTCATTTGCATGGCCTGTGACAAGGTTTCGATGGTCAAGCATGGTCGCATGATGATTCACGACGCATCGAGCGGCACGCATGGAAACGCAGAGCAGCTCCGCAAGACTGCCGACCTGCTGGACGGTATCAGCGAAAACATCGCGGAAATCTATGCTGAAAAAACCGGAATGGATAAGGAAGAAATCCGCGCAATGATGAAGCGCGAAACATGGATGAACGCAAAAGAAAGCATCGCCAACGGCTTTGTTGACGAGATCATCGGCGAGCAGGTTGACATTCGCCAAGAAAAAGCTGAATCTTCGCACATGAGCTTCCTCAATCGTCTCACCAATCCATCTTCCGAAGAGTCCATCGAGCGCATCGCTGCTCTTGAAGCTGACCTTAGCGCTCAAGCTGCCGAGTTCCAAGCAAAGCTCGACGCCGCCGAACTCGCGCTGCAAGAAGCCGCCGAGATTACCGCTGAAAACATCGAGCTGCGCATCAAAGCCGATCTAGTGCCAGCACTAGAAGCGAAGATTGCCGAGATGGAAGAGATCGCAATCATCACCGCCGAGAAGATCGACACAGCCGCCGCGCAAAAGCTGGCGAGCATGGGTCACGGTGAACCTCTTGATCTTGGGACTGTATCAGTCACCAACCAAGAAACGCTTTCCATCCTTGAGGTTTTCAAAGAGCTGAAAGGTGAAGAAGCAACCCGTTTTTACGAAGCAAACCGCAAGGCAATTCTTGCTGAACAATCTCAAATCAACTCTTAATCAAATACCACTATGGCCTCTACATTCGTTGACAAAATCTACGTCCAAGAAGTTCTCCGCGCATTCACCGCTGGACTTCTTCCTCTCTCTGCCTTCACCCGCAGTTACTCCAATGAAGCTCGCCGCAAAGGTGACGCTATCATCATCCCTCGCGTTTCCGCACTGGACTCCACAACCTTCGCCTATGCGAACAACAGTGGTAGCCCATACGAAACCGAAGCTGGCACCATCGCCGCGATCACAGTCAACCTCGATCAACATCAAGTTGTCGGCGTTGACCTGACCGACATCCAGTATTCAAATTCTGGTGCTGCTGACATTGCCAACTTCGCTGCCAACCAAGGCCGCGCACTTGCTCGCAAGTGTATGCAGAACGTGTTCAACGCACTCACCGTGGCATCTTTCGGCAGCCCTGCCGCAACTGCCGTCACCATCGGCGGAACTGGACTGGCTCAAATCCGCGCAGCACGCAAGACTCTCATCAATCGCCAAGTGCCAATGGATGCAGTCTCGCTCATTGCGAATCCAGACCTGCACTTCCAACTTGAAAGCGATGCGAACATCACGCAAGCCTTCCAATACGGTGGCAGCGAAGGAATCCGCGAAGCTCGCATTCCACGCCTTCTCGGCATGGATGTGTATCAGACCAACCTCACCACCATCGGTGCCTCGCTCTCGATCATCGGCTTCCTCGCTCACTCCGACGCGATGGCAGTTGCAGTTCGCCAGCTCCAGCCGCAGGACGGTGGAGAAAGCTACCTCGCAGTCGAAACCGTGACCGATCCAGAAACCGGACTCGGATTCACCTATCGCCGCCACTTCAACCCCGGCAAAGGTCGCCACTTCGCCAGCGTTGAGTGCCTCTTCGGTATGGCCGCCGCGCTCACCCTCGGAATCGGCCTCATCGCCCGCACAGACTAATTTCTTGGTGTGTTCATGTCCCATCGCCTCACCCTCACAAGGGGTGGGGCTTTGTGGGCAAGGGGTATCCCCTCCCAAGAAATATGAAAATCAGCCTGTCGGTTATTACCGGGAATTGTGAGAAGGACGTTGAGCGTTTTCTGGATGTATTTCAGCCGCACTTTGACGAGATCGTGATGGTTCGAGCCATCGGCACCCAAGACCCCGATGGGACGCTTGATATTGCAAAAGCTCGCGGCTGCATCATCAGCGAATATCACAACGCCCGCAACTGGCCGCACGTCGATGACTTCGCAGCAGCCCGCAACGCATCCGCCGCGCTTTGCTCTGGGGACTGGATCGTCTGGGCAGACATGGACGACACCGCCGAAGGGCTGGAGCACCTCCGCACCCTGCTTGCTAAGCTGCCGGATGATGTCGGCATCCTAAGCATCCCCTACATCGTCAGTGACCAGGGCGTGATCGGCAACTTCCGCGAGCGTGCTTGGCGGAATAACGGCAACTATGCTTGGAAAAACGCGCTCCACGAAAACCTCGTCCAAGTCGCCGGCGAAACCGCTAAGCAATCCCAGTCGAACGATGCTCGGATCATCCACATCCCGCGCCCGGATCGGGAATGCTCGAAAGACCGCAACCTGACCATCCTCGAAAGCATCCCGGACGAAGACCGCACGCACGCGCATACCTTTTATCTGATGATCGAGTATTCTCGGCGCAGAGACGCACGCGCTATCGAGCTTGCCAGAGAGTTTCTCGACCACCCAGAAGGCGGGCTGGCGGAACGCTTTGAAACCTACATGACCCTCGCCGCCATGGCCGATGATTACGGCGACAAAGCCGCGATCTACACGCAAGCATGGACGGAAGACCCAAGCCGCGCCGAGCCGCTGTATGAGCTGACAGCCCTTTCCATGTCCTGCGACGAGCCGCAACGGGCATTGAGCTACGCTCGCCACATGATGACCTGCAAATTCCCCGACAAGCCGTGTTGGAATCATCGGAAGATGTTCTACGGATTTTTCCGAGAAGACCTTTTCCTTCAATCCCTCCGCATGGCGGGGCGGGCGCTCGAATCAGACACGCGCCGCCATAACATGCTGGCGACCTCCGGCAAGACCACCATCAGCCTGCTGCACGCCACCCGTGGCCGCCCCATGCAGGCGGTCAGGACACGCATGGAGTGGCTGCGCATGGCCGACCACCCGGAGCGCGTCGAGCATCTTTTCGCTGCCGACTACAACGACGAAACCGCCGAGGTCTTTGTCAGATTCCCTACCGCATTTCTCGCCGGTGATGGCGGCCCAGTCGCCGCGTGGAATGCAGCCGCAGCCGCCAGCCGTGGTGATGTCCTACTGCAACTCTCCGACGACTGGAAGCCGTTCAGAGGATGGGACACGGCGATCCTCGCTGCTATCGGAGACGCCAGCAAGCCCGCCGTCCTTGCTATCAGTGACGGGCACCGCACCGACGACCTGCTCTGCATGGCGATCCTCACCCGTGCCCGATACGCAGATCAAGGATACCTCTTTCACCCTGAGTTTTTCAGCATGTTCAGCGACAACCACTTCACCGATCGTGCCTATGCCGACGGCGTGGTGATCGACGCAAAAGACATCGTGATCGAGCACATGCACCCGGCGTTCGGGAAGGGCGAGATGGATGAAACCTATGCCCGCAGCAACGCGCCCGAAAACTACGCCGCCGGGCTGGCAACATATCAACGACTGAAACCATGAGCGCCTACAACGACATCACCGGCGAGCCGATCCAATCAAAAGCCCTCAGCAAGCAAGGGCGGGAAAACTGGGACAACATTTTTAAGAAAAAAACACATGAAACCGACACTCAGCATACTGACCCCGACGATACCGGGACGCGAGAGACAACTGCAAAGCCTCCAGTGGAGGATCGAGGAGCAGATCGGCGGTCAAGCCGTCGAGCACCTGATCCTGAGTGACAACCGCACACGCAGCATCGGAGCGAAGCGGCAGGCACTGCTCGACATCGCGCGGGGGCAATACATTGCGTTCGTGGATGATGATGACGACATCGCCGACAGCTACGTCGAGGAGCTGCTGACCGCCGCCGCCAGCGGTGCGGACGTGATTACGTTCCTCCAAGGTGCCACCTACAACGGCCAGCAAAGCGTCGTTGAGTTCGGCATCAACAACCAAGACGAGGCTTTCAAGCCTGGTGGCATCACCCTTCGCGCACCGTGGCATGTCTGCGCCTGGAAGCGCGAACGGGTGGATGAGTGCCTGTTCGGCGAGTCGAACTACGGTGAAGACAAAATATGGTGCTTGCAAGCCCGGCAGCGGATCAAGACCGGGTTACACATCCCGAAAATCCTGCACTTCTACCGCCACGACGCAGCGACCACCGCAGCGCCGGAGCCTGTTCGGTAGGGTTTTGACTTTCGCCCCATTTCCAGCAATCCTCAGCCATGTCCATTCTGAGTGATTTCATCGCAGCCGTTGCACCGATTGCACAAGCCGTCATCGGCACTGAGACGCTGGTGATCAACGGCGGCACGGCAATCGCCGGAACCTACAACGAAGCCCGCAACTCGCGGGACTACGAAGAGGGCGGTTTCGAGCGCGACGGCATGATGGACTTCGTGGTGCTGGCTTCCACCTTTGCAGCAGCTTACCCGGCAGCGACCACATCCTACCTCGGCAACAAGGCAGTCGGACGCAGCGAGACGTGGCGCATTTCCTCGATCAGCAAGGGCGCATCATTCGTATCAATCGGGCTGATTTCAACCAACAAATCGGCGTAAAAAACTCTTTACACGGGTAGGCAATGCCGATAAGTTTTCCCCGTGAACGAAATCCCCGACAAGATCACCGACTACCTCGCCAGCGAAAAGCTGGACGGCGTGCGGGCAATCTGGACGGGATCGGAGTTCATCACCCGCCACGGGAACATCCTCAATCCGCCCGCATGGTTCAAGGCAGGCATGCCAGCCGTCCGCCTCGACGGCGAGCTGTGGATGGGCAACGGCACGTTTGCCGAGCTTCAATCCGCGATGCAGCGCAAGGGCAGCGATTGGGCTGGCATTCGCTTTATGATCTTCGATATGGCCGTTCTCCGTGTTACGACAATCGACCGGATCAAGGCTCTCGAAAAGCTCACCCTCCCTGCTCATTGCACCGTCATCAGCCACGCCCCGATAGACGATCATGCTGAGCTTGACGAGATGGAAACCGACATCGTGGCACGCGGCGGCGAAGGCATCTGCCTGCGCCACAAGGATGAGTTTTACCGCCCGAACAACTTCATCAAGATCAAGAGGCTCTTCCCTGATCTTGACCGTTGGCAGGGCTAGCTTTGACTTTCGCCGCCCGTCCCGATAACCTTTGGCGTGATTCGCGCCGAGGTAAAAACAAGGGACATTGAAGCTGATCTGAAAAAGATGGCAAAGTCGTTTGGTGAATCGAACCACGACATGATTGCTAGATGGGGCGTGGCAACTTGCCGCGACCTAATCCAATCAACTCAAGCTTGGGGAACGAAAAAAGATGCCAAGAAAAAGCAAGAAACGGCAATTTGGAAAGACATCAACCGCGCAGTATATGTGATCTTTCCGCAAGACGCTATTCGCAAGCTCAAGAAAAAGAAACTGACCGAAATGAAGATAAACGGCAGAATGGTCAAGTTCACTCCCGATCAAAACCTAACGAGCGCAAAAAAGGTAAACGATTTTATTGACCTTAACAGAACGACAAGAAAAGCCCGCGTTCCAAGGCTCGCCCCAGACCTTAAAGGAGCTTGCACATACGAGCATCGCAGGACGGCGGCGGCAGCAAGAATGAGGCGAATCGGTAAGGCCAAGGGGGGATGGATCGGGGCGGGTATTGCCATCGGCGCAAAATCAAAGATGGGGTCACGGATCACCATCGGGAAAAACATCGCCAACTACGCGCACAAGTTTAAATCCGAAGGATCGGCAACTATCGCCAGATCGGTCTGGTCGCCAGTTGGAAAAATTACAAACAACGTCGCGCACGTTTCCACCGATTACGTCCTAAAAAAATCCGACGCTAAAAATGCAATTTTGCATGGTGCATTGAAAACCATGAAGTGGTATAAATCCGCTATCAAAGCTAGACTCAAGAAAGACAAATCAAAATGAACACCGACAAATTACTCGACGCATGGAAAAGATGGATTCAACGCGGGACAACCCTGCCCGTTGCGATGCGCGACACCGAAGATGACAAGGCTTACCCCGGCATTTACATCGAGGGTGATTCTGTCAGCCGATTTGATTCTGGCGGCGTGATGGATAGCGGCGCCTTTACAATCGAGTGGGAGACGAAGCTGGTGACGACCCCAGGCGACACAGCGCAGGTCGCAACGACCAAGGCCGAGCATGACATCCTCCGCAACAGCCTAGCATTGCAGGTGCAATCCGCAGACGCGGAATCGTGGATGGATTCGCAGCTCGGCATCCGCGTTTTTCAGCTATTGATCGACGCACCGATCACCTCGGAAGAAGGCGGGTATCGAGTCACGACTTGGAAGGCAACCGCGATTGCCTGCGAAATTTGACTTTCGCCACGATTCGCGGGATTCTTTGCACATGGCCGCGCGCAACTTTTCCCTCACTCGTTTCGGAACCGTCGATGAAACCTCCGCTACTGGTCTTTTCCTTGGCGAAATCACTTACGATTATCAGTCTGACAAAGTGGACGTAAAAAACCACATCGGATCGACCGTAGGTTTCACGCTCGCCGATCCGAGGACTGACATCAAAATGTCCGGCGTTGTCACCACCAAGACAGCAGGCATGACCCCTGCCATTGCATCGGTGCTGACCCTCCTGAATAGCAGCAACGATACGCTCGGCCTGAACACCAAGGGCATCTTCGGATCTGCCGTCGCTAACGCTGGCGTGGTCGTTTACGCAGCTTCCCTGAAGCGCGCCAACAGCGATTTCGAGACTGGCGACATTTCCGCGATCTTCCATCCCGAAGTCGTGACCAACTCTCCTGTTTCGCTGACCTAAGGATTCCAACCCCATGAAATATGACACCGCAACTTTCGACCCATCGCACGGGTGACATCAACTTTTTCGCCGCGTGCATGAGCATCGGCATAGCACCTTGCTTCCCTGAGCCTGCCGAGGTTATCCAATCGGATGATGGGCATGACTACCTTTCGTTTCGCCTCAATTCCGTTTCGGAATGCGGCAAGTATGATACGAGGGAGATCAGCAAGGCGTGGAAGAATCCCGACGAGTTCAAGCGGGAATTTCCGTCACATCCATTCGGCACGGTCATGGATTTCTCAAAATATGCCCGCGGTGCAAAGTCGCAAGCAGACTGGATCGAAAAGGGCGCTGCGTTCCTTGGCGTTTCGCGGGACAGCATCCGCAAGGATGTAAACCGCGTCTCAGCCTTAGAGCACGAGCTGCCCGAATCGCCGTTGACGTATGTCATCTGCTACATCGTCAACCGCTGGGCGGCAGTTGACTGGGCGAAAAACTCAATCCCCAAAACATTCGTCAACGCCGGCGCATCCATCGTCATGCTCGACGGGAACCTGCCGAAATCAAAACAGCTTCAACTTCTTTCCTACTTATGAAATCGAAACCAGCATACGCACAACCGCAGACCATCGCCGGACACAAAGCGCACCCCTGCGCATACGGTCACATCCACTGGCTCACCGAGCGCAAGAACCCGGTGATGACGCAGAAGGGCAACGTGGACGATTACGCGCTCGCCGAAATCTGCTTCGCGTTCACCACCGATCCCAAGACGCTCCAGGGCATCAAGGGGGCGGCAGCAAAGGCTCGCGTGACAACTTTCCTCATGGAGTCAACAAGCCGCTCTCTGGTGGCACTCTGGACGCACGCAAGCAAGGAGATCGAATCCTACTTCGCCAGCATGACAGTCCCAAAAAAAGCCCCGGCGCAGGCAGCCAAAAGCCGCAAGCCTGCGACCCGTGCGCGGAAGCGGTAATCATCTACACCCTCGGCAAATGCAACCTCACCCGCGATCAACTACTTTACGAACTGCCAGCCGAGCTGGTGAACCAGCTCATGTCCTGCGCATGGATCGAAGCCGGGCGCGAGATCGAATCAATCGAGCAGCGCGGCAAGGCGAAATCTGAAATCATCGAGAAGCTCAACGCGATAGCGAAACGACCAAAACCCAAATTCAACTTCTAAACGACCATGGCCATCAGCACCACATTTACCCTCAAATTCGCGGGAGCCGCCGTCGAGCGCGGGCTGGCTCGCGTGCAATCTGCTTTTAAGTCACTTGGTGGCGTGGCGATGAAGGTAGGCAAGAGTCTGCTTTCGCCGTTCGCGGCGTTGACAGCATTGCTTGGAGCTGGTGCGTTGACGGCGGGGCTTGTTTCATTCGTAAAAGGATCATCCGAAGCAGCAGCATCCATAGAGGATTTGACCATGCAATTTGAGGTGCTGACCAAATCGGCAAGCGTAACAAAAGGCATGCTTGATGATTTTAGGAAAGAGGCGGCAAAGTCACCTCTTTCGATTGAGGATTATGCCAAAGCCGGGAAAACCCTTATGGCTTTTGGGTTGCAAGCAAAGGACGTTATGCCGACCCTGAAAAACCTTGCTGATGTTTCAATGGGCAACTCTGATAGATTCGGAAGCCTAGCCTTGGCATTCGCGCAAACCACCGCAGCGGGACGACTGATGGGGCAGGAAGTTCTACAATTTGTGAATGCCGGATTTAACCCGTTGCAGCAAATATCCAAAAAGACAGGAGAGTCAATGGTGCAACTCAAGAAGCGCATGGAGGACGGCGCAATTTCCGCATTGGAGGTTAAGCAATCATTTAAAGAAGCAACATCGGAAGGCGGATTGTTTTTTGGAGCGATCCAAAAAGGAGCGGAAACCACAAGCGGAAAAATTGCCAAGACTAAGGATGCAATCCTCGGCGTGAAAATCGCATTCGGAACCGGATTCAATGACGGACTAAGAGTCGCGCTTGATGCGATGGGTGAAGGAATCCCCAAACTCGAAGGCAAAGCTACTGAAATGGGCAACTTACTGGGAATGAGCATATCCGACGCAGTAAACGGCGATATTACCCGCTTTGTAATGATTGGCAGTATCATAGGTGATGCTATCGGCGGAGGCTTGAAAATAGCTTTTTCCGAAGCATGGCAGCAGCTTGGTGGGTTCATGAACACGCGGAGAAACTTCATTACCGGAGAAGTCAATCAGGAGGATGCGAAAAAACAGGAACAAGATCGTCAATACCTCCGCGAAAGCATGGGCAGCGAACTTATCGAAAAAATCCGCACTCAATACAAGGATGCAATCGAGCTACCAAGTAAAGCAGTCCCACGCATGGTTCCTGGTGCTGAGGGATTCCGATACGCCCAGCCAAACGAACCGGCAACCATGATGAACGGCGAGCGCGTTGTAAATATCCTTTCCGATGCAGTCCGCGAGCTTCAAGCGGTTAATCAAAAACTTTCCCCCCAACCCTAAGCCATGGCACTCAAGCAATTTCTAAGCTCGGCAATCAAGCTGGTTCCGCAAGCCGGATTCTCCATTACTTCAACGGAAAACGGAGGCGTCGAGGCTCAGCAAGACGTGCTAATCCGCACCGCTGACCTTTCGACCACAAACGCATTTCAGCGCGGTGCAAGATGGGACAGCATATTCCCCGAAGTGCCGTCGATCTATCGCAGCCTCAAACTTAAGAAGACCGATCCGACCGACCGGGGCGACGGCTTCACGCTCATCAAATGCACGTTCACCGGATACCAATACTCTGGCAACGATTCCAGCGGCGATGAGCTGACTGTGGCGACAAGCACGTTGTCTGGGCAGCTCAATCCCGATGCTCTTTCCTCCCATCCCAAGTGGGAGCCGTTATCTGCGGCTGAAAAAACATCTCTAGGAAACCTATTGAGCGGCGAATGGTCTTACATACAAGACCCATTCACGCCTGGAGAATTTGCATTAGCCTTAAACACCGTTGATGGCGAGTATTCAATCCGGCCAGCGGCAGATCAGGTCACGTCTGAAGACGGATTGATGTTCCTAAAGATCATCGCAGAAGGCGAATCAACTTGGGATCGAGCTGGATGGACATACAGTTATCACACCGAAGGATCGAAACCCTTTACGGCTGCGCAGCTCAACTCCCTGAACAAGATCGTGGCAAACCCGCCAGGCAACCCGCAGAAGCCATCTAGCGACTGGTGCTACATGCTGGCATCGGCAAATCAAACACAATCCGGCGAGGATAGGTTCATCAAGACCCTCGACTTCCGGCTGATCCCAGACAACGCAAAAAATCAATTCCTTTACGGCGCATGAACTTCTGGCTAAAAGGTAACGTCACGATCCCGGCAAGGCCTCACACGGTCGGCGGCCTGATAGGCTGGGCGCGGGGCGTGAATCGGGCATTGACTGAGCTAAGAGATCGGAAGATTGTCGGCACGGTCGCAAAGGGAACCAATAAATCAATAAAACCGCCGCTATGGATCACGCTGCGGAAAGTTGATGACGATCCGATTACATATGAGGTCTATGCTGAGTTCGGTCATGTCGTGCCTCGCCACAATGCCAGTGATGAGACGGGCGCTCCAATCGAGATTACATCCCTGCCAACACCCGACGCGCCGCTTACTGTTATCGAGGACGACAAGCTCTGGGTCGAGCTGACGATTGATGCCGAAGGCAAATGCACGGCGGCAGAGTTCGACAGCGGAACCGCATGGCCGGATGATGCTCCTCCCGAGCTTATCGGCGGTGACGACCAGACAGGCACGCCTGGGCAACGCTACATCCGCATTGCTGAGATCGTCGCCAACCCTCAAAGCACGACAACCCCACCCCAACTACAACGCAACCAACTCCACACTGGTCACATTGACCATTTTCAGCCAGAGCTATTGGAAAACACTACGACATCACCGAGTGCGGGAGAAGCGCGTGTGATGAAGCAGTGGAACACAACAACGGGGGCTTGGGAGTTGAGATATTTGACTGCCGGAGATGGCATCACGATTACCGAAAACGCCGACACCATTAACATAGAGATAGATTCCGCCGGAATCCCGGACGGAGAGACAGACGGCGATATGCTGTATTGGGACGCGACTGCCGAGGAATGGATTTTATTGCCTGCCCCTTCCGCCCCCGATACCGGCAAACGCTGGGTCATGCACCATGATGGCACCGCGCCAGAATGGGTTGAATACGACGAGGTTACGGTAAACATCTGCATAGATGGATTACCGACCGAATACACCATCCTTGGGATACCTACGCCATGAGTAATCACCTGATCCAGCCTATCGACATTGACGGGACGCTCTACTGCTGTGACTCGGGAGGTTTACCGAATTGGCGGACAATAGATTTTCTAGATGGTGATCTTACTGGCCCCTTCGGTGATGCATGGATTTTAATTGGCGAAGGAGGATTTTACGAAAGTGGATCAGGCAGTGTTAAGTTTGCGACATGTTGCATCTGGAAAGCCACCGTCGTGGCTCAAAACCCCAGAATGGGGACAGGCACAACTTTTACCATTAGGGTCGAAATTAACGACGTGCTAATCCAAGAAGAAACTTTGACGGGCGATGGAACCATCGAAATCGTGGTTGATCTAAACGATCTCGGATTGATGGGGCGGGCATGCGGCAATCTTTGGGTAATTTATGCGGAAGCTGATTATGTGGATGATTTCAACGGCCAGATTGATGTTGCCATCGAAGATGTGACATTCGGACCACCTGTTTGACTTTCGCCATGAATCCCGCGTTTGACACGCGGCTTCTGATCGTAAGCCATCACCATCATGAACCTATCGACCGCCCGCGCCACCATCGGACTCCAAGCCAAAGCCACACCGACCAGCACCGCCGTGGGCGGCTCTGTTCCCATCGGTGCCAACCCAACCGTCGTGTCCTTCCCGGA
>Ga0208233_1000132_pt1 | contig 13412 bp, 14 predicted proteins | sample LakMenEpi07Sep12_FD_150679 | JGI IMG/M metagenome (GOLD analysis project Ga0208233, IMG submission 150679) | Freshwater microbial communities from Lake Mendota, WI - 07SEP2012 deep hole epilimnion (SPAdes) | ecosystem: Environmental > Aquatic > Freshwater > Lake > Epilimnion/Euphotic zone ... | reverse complement strand
CCCGCCGTTGAGAAGGTAATTCCCTTCAACTACTCAGATGCCACTCTTGCCGACTGGACCAACTTGATGGGGTCTGTTCGGGATCCCGATTTCCAGGCCTGTATCAACCTGGCCCAGGGACGCCAAGTGGACTTAATGCTGTCCATGAGCCATATCCCCAAGCGGCTGGCCGCCTCCGGCTTCTCAGCCACCGAAAAGGTCAAGCCCCTGGACCAGGGCTGGCCCCCCCAGAGACTGGCGCCCTATCTGGCTCCCATCGGCGTTCAACTGGACGCCCAGGCCTTTCGCCTGCTGCTACCCAAATCGAATCTTGAAAAAGCCTCCAAATCCCTGCCCCCTGGCAATGGCCCCGTGCTGTTGGTGGCTCCAGAGGGTGGCCCCCAAGACTGGCCCAGGACAAACTGGGGCACCGTGACACAACAAATCCAGTTAAGACTCAACGATCTCAGGGTACAACAAACTCTCCCCCCTGGAGCCCCATGGTCCCAAAGAGCCGCCCAGGTGGCCTCAAGCGACGTAGTGCTGGCCAGTGATCCTGTCAGCATTGAACTGGCACTGCTCTGCGGCGTGCCCTTGGTGGCCCTTGGCTCCAGGGCGGACGACTTGCCAGTAAGGGAGGGGGTGACCGGGCTAGGCGGAACCACACCGCTGGCCCAGGTGAGTGTGGACAACGTGCTCGGAGCCCTGGGCCTTGGCTGACCACAAGACCAGCTCCCCTGCCAAGCGATGAACTGGCCTCGGAGCTGGCGGATGCGCTGGAGACGCCCGCCATTAAGCCGATCTAGGCGGTCCTGGCTGCTGCCGATCCTGTCCCTGGGGGGATTGGTGAATCTGGCCGCCGGTCTCTATAAGTTCACGGAAGGCTGGGATTGGGGGGACTGCTATTGGATGGTGCTGATCACCCTCAGCACCCTCGGCTTCAGTGATTCCCACACCAAGGTCCTGACGGCCTCGGGCCGGGTGGTGACGGCTTTTCTGATCGCCGGTGGACTGGTGGTTGTGCAACTCACCATCCGTAGCCTGCTGGGTTTGGCTGAGTCAGGTTATTTCAGGCACCTTCGGGATCGCCGCCTTCGCCGTTGGATCAGTCGCATGAACAATCACGTCATTCTTTGCGGCTATGGCCGCATCGGTCGCGAAATCGCCGAACAGCTCAACCGTGAGGGGGTGCGGTTGCTGGTGATTGAAACCGACCCGGCCAGCAAGGAGGCAGCCGAAGAGCGTGGGCTGCCGGTGTTGCTGGCGGATGCCACGTTGGATGAAACCCTGATGGAAGCAGGCATCCAACACTGCCGCAGCCTGGTGGCGGCCCTGAGCAGCAACGCGGCCAATCTCTATGTTGTCCTCAGTGCCAGGGGCCTGGCACCGGGTTGCCGGTTGATTGCCCGCGCGGACAGCGATGAGGCTGCACGCAAACTGAGGCTGGCCGGAGCTGACCAGGTGGTAAGCCCCTACGTTGCTGGTGGTCGCACCATGGCCGCCACAGCCCTCAGACCCCTGGCCGTCAGTTTCATGGAGCTGCTAGCGGGCTCGGAGTGCGAGGTTGAGGAATTTCAGCTCAGTGCCGATCCCAAGCGCCTCGGAGAACTGCAGGGAGCCAGCCTGGAAGATCTGCATCTGCGGCGTCGCAGTGGTGCTCTGGTGCTGGCGGTGCGCAACCCCGAAGGGGATGCCTGGGAAGGGAATTCCGCCCCTTCCCTGATTGCCAACCCCGGTGGTCACGTACGCCTTGAACCTGGACAGCTCCTGGTTGTGATGGGTAGCCAGGAGCAATTGAGCCGATTAAGGGATCTACTTGGAGAGGCCTTGGTGGATGTGGCAGTGATGCCGGCCTGATGCCCCCAGCAGACAGAGTCAGCTAGTCCGACATACGATCAGCGGCGAAACTCGACACCTCAATGTCCCATTCCCAACCCCTGACTGGCCAAACCGCCCTGGTAACGGGTGCCAGCCGGGGTATCGGTGCCGCGATCGCCGCAGAATTGGCAGCGGCAGGGGCAACCGTTGTCGTAAATTATGCCCACTCCGAAACGGCGGCAGCGGCCCTGGTGAACTCCACTGCAGAGGCCGGTGGCAAGGCCTGGAGCCTGAAGGCCAACGTCGCCAACGAAGATGAGGTGGAAGCGATGGTTAAACAAATCATGGAGCGGGAAAATCGAATCGATATTCTTGTCAACAATGCCGGCATCACCAAAGATGGCCTTTTGATGCGCATGAAGACCGCTGATTGGCAAAGTGTGATCGATCTCAACCTAACCGGAGTATTTCTTTGCAGCCGAGCCGTTAGCCGGCCCATGCTCAAAGCCAGAAGCGGACGCATTATCAACATCACTTCGGTTGTGGCTTTGATGGGCAATCCAGGCCAAGCCAATTACAGTGCAGCCAAGGCAGGCGTGATTGGTTTAACCCGCAGTTCGGCCGCTGAATTCGCCAGCAGAGGTGTGACCGTTAATGCTGTTGCTCCAGGATTTATAGCCACTGACATGACCAAAGAACTGGAAAGCGAAGCAATCCTTCGCTCTATCCCCCTTGGCAGAATGGGTAGCACAAAAGAAGTAGCCGGCGTCGTCCGCTTTCTTGCAGCCGATCCAGCCGCAAGCTATATCACTGGCCAAGTACTGCAGGTGGATGGTGGCATGGTGATGCGCTGAAGACAAAATCGTAGGCGCAGCTGTTGGCGATCCTCTGGCTGCAATACATTCAGACATTGCTTTCATCTCAAATCGCCTTTAGCAGCGGAATACAGAAGCCACCTAGGCAATACTTGGCATATTTGTCTAGACGAGAAGCCTGGAGAGCACCTCGGATGCCTGTATCAAATTGCCAAGCAAGACGTTGATCCAGTAAAAATCTTAAACATGCCTGTGAAACCATCCTCCTGCAACCATGTCACCACTACGGCAAATAGCGCTGGTCACGGGGCGAATACTGGCCAATCCTTCTAAAAGCATCGCCCTATCTCGTCCAAGGTAGAAGATGGCATATTTTGCAAGAGCTCGGCGCTTAAAACAAGAACCGGCGTGATGCTGACATCAAGAGAATGGCCAAGAATATAGTGCGAAGACGGCTAAGATCAGCAACTCTTTCTCTAATCATCGACACGGATTACCGCCTAGGCTATTCGCGCTCTAGTTCTTTAGCTTGCCTCGCGGTTGTTGGCATAATCCATCTGGATTCTCTATCCAGCAGCCGAGAGATATACCATGACTCGCTCATCGCCATCAAGATCTTGCTAGTGCAGCAGCCAGTCGGTTTTGTCGTTAAGTCAAAGCAACTAGGTGGCCAATACCATCTTGGCAGCAATAATGGTAACAAGATGGTGTCAATTGCTTTACTGATCGCGCTTGTACGCCGGACCTTGAACCAGTCGATATTCTTGTTGGCCCCCACCGGTAGGACAGCGCCAATGGGCACAATCAAGCTTGCTCCAAAACAGGCGCACAAAGCTCTTTTGTCCCCAACAAACGGGCAAAATCAAGCTAGGTAAGCCCTTGCTAGAGCAAAATGCCATTCAGCGGCAGGGTTAACTTACAGCTCTGTTGCTAAGTGCGTGCCTTTGCGGGAGCTTGCGGGTCAAGTTAGGGCCTTAACAAAGGCTTTGAGTCTTTTGCACCCCACTTGACAGGTAAAACAATTTACATTAATATTTGGCCTTGATGGGCGAATGTAAAATCTTCCCAAATGTTAACCACAATCATGGGCACGCCCGAGCCACAATCATCCTCATGGCAGGGGAAAAAAGTATTGATAACTGGAGGGGCTGGCTTTATAGGTTCTACTCTGGCTATTCGCGCAGTAGAGCTTGGAGCTGATGTAACAGTCATCGACAGCCTCATCCCGGAATACGGTGGTTGTTTACATAATCTTGAGCCCGTTAAAGATAAGGTCAGAATAAATCTTTCCGATATCAGAGACAGCCATTCCATGCGTCCATTGATTGAAGATGTTGATATTTTGTTTAACCTTGCCGGTCAAACAAGCCACATGGATTCCATGAAAGATCCCCACACAGATCTGTCTATTAACTGCATGGCCCAACTCAATTTACTTGAAATCTGTCGACAGTTTAACCCCAATATTCGCATCATATTTGCAAGCACACGTCAAATTTATGGAAAACCAAGCTATTTACCCGTCGACGAAAATCACAGCATCAATCCTGTAGACATCAATGGCATTCATAAGTATACAGCAGAGCTTTATTATGGTCTTTATGGCAAAGTGCATGGCATTCGCACTTGTATACTTAGGCTAACAAATACAATTGGCCCACGGATGCGAATCAAAGATGCGAAGCAAACCTTTGTTGGCATTTGGGTCCGTCAAATTCTTGAAAGTGAACCAATTGAAGTCTGGGGTGGTGAGCAATTAAGAGACTTCAATGACGTTGATGATGTTATAAGGGCTTTGTTGATTGCCTCTCAAGATAGCAACTGTTTTGGCAAAGTTTTCAACCTTGGTAGTGAAGAAAAGGTTAGCTTGCTCCAGCTTGCCAACATGATGAGAAACATCCATGGGAGTGGCGAGATCAAAATCATGGCATATCCCCCAGAAAGAAAAAAAATTGATATTGGCGACTACCATTCGTCCTTTACTCGCTTCAAAGATACGACCGGTTGGGAACCTGCCATAACCCTTGAGCAAACCCTGCGCAGGACTCTAGACTACTATTCAGATCATCTTTCGATTTACATCTAAGCCAATCAAACCTTCCATGAGCCTCCAAGACAGGATCAATTTTCCTCAAAAAGATACCAAATTCCATCAATCACTTATCGACGATGCCTTGCAAAGTATTATTAATTCAGGTCAATTGATTCTAGGCCCAGGGGTCAAACAATTTGAATCTGATTTCGCTAAGTGGTTATCTCATGATATTGAAGCTGTTCATTGTATTGGGGTCGGGAATGGTACTGATGCGATCGAACTTGCCTTACGTGCTGCAGGGATACAGGCGGGTGATCACGTGGCTCTCCCTTCTCATACGGCCTACGCAACGGTTGCGGCAGTTTTAAGAGTTGCGGCCATCCCCATTTTTATTGATGTTCAGAGTGATCGACCTGTAATCAGTGCTGAGACTTTGGCCCATACTTTAAGTATATGCAAAAGTGTTAAAGCAGTAATAGCTGTTCATCTTTATGGAGAAGTTTGCGATCTTGAATCGATTCAATCTCTCTGCAATCTAAATCATCTAACCCTTATTGAAGATTGCGCCCAAGCAACAGGAAGTCTTTATCGCAATCACCGCGTCGGGACCTTTGGTGATTTTGCTGCATTCAGCTTCTACCCAACTAAAAATCTAGGAGCAATGGGTGATGGAGGCATGTTAGTTGTCAATCCAAGAATTCACCAAAATCAGCTAGAGATAGCGAGACAGATGCGATTCTATGGCTGGAATGACAACAGGGAAGCAATCCATTTTGGAGTCAACAGCCGCCTGGATGAATTTCAAGCCTTATTGTTATCCGGCAAGCTACATAATCTTGACTTACAAATTGAAAGACGGCGTGAACTGGCAGCACTCTATAATTCCGAGCTGGAGCCATACCTTGGCAATCAAATTATTGATTTACCATCTGATCAAGAGCATTGGAATCACAGCTATCATCTCTATGTGATTCAATTGCAACCAAGTCTAAGAAATAAACTTATGGAAGCTTCAAAGCAAGCAGAAATCCCTCTTGGCTTACACTATAGTTTACCATGCCACAAGCACCCCTATATAGTCAATAACTACCCTAGTCTTCATCCACTACCAAATACAGAAACAATCGTTCAACAAATTTTGACATTACCTCTCAATCCATACCTAAAAGCAAAAGATATTAGAAAAGTTTGTGATTTTATTAAAACAATTTGCAATTAATTATGTTATTTTTGCAAATGCTTTCCCTTGACATAGAGGTTAATCATGATTAAAAAAGAGTATGATTTTACCATTGTAATTCCTCTCTATAAGAGTGAATCAAGTATACCTTACCTTCTCAACCGTCTTGAAAGTTTATCTACATCGCTACTCTGGAATGTGGTATTTGTGGATGACGGAAGTCCTGATAATACATTTAATAAGATTAAATTTTTATTGCAAAGCTCACCTATAAATGCTATTCTTGTTCGCCATACACGGAATTATGGAGAACATAATGCCGTTTTAACCGGATATAGATATGCCACTGGCGATTATGTTTTGAATCTAGATGATGATCTTCAAAATCCCCCAGAAGAAGCATTACGAATGTTGCAATATGCACGAGATAATAATTATGATGTTGTATATGGAAACTATAGATCTAAAAAACATTCTGTATGGCGCAATACGGGCAGCTTATTTGCCAATCTAACCGCTAAATTTCTTCTTGATATTAATGGCACTGAATATCTCTCCAGCTTTCGCTGTGTAAGTCATCTTATGGCAAAAAATATTGCACATTATAAAGGCCCGTATGTCTACATAGATGGTATTCTTTCCCAGCTAACCACCTCCATATCAAGCATAGATGTTCATCATGACGAAAGATTTATTGGCGAAAGCAATTATAATGTACGACGCTTAATAAGACTATGGTTAGTTATTTTAACTGGATTTTCATTGATGCCCTTGAGAATTGCTATATTGATTGGAATCTCTACTGCTTTACTCGGGGCATCAGGCTTGGTCTATACATTAATCGTAAATATTTATGATAAGCATCAGGTGCCTGGCTGGACTTCCATCATCTCTTCAATCCTATTTTTTGGTGGCATACAGTGCTTATTACTTGGTGCTTTAGGTGAATATATTGGACGCATTTATCTAGCAATGAGCGGCAAACCACAATCACTCGTACGTAGTATTGACAGTTTTAATTAGTCAAGCATTCATCCGATTAACTAATTAACCATTTAACTATTAATAGCAAGGGTAAATATTATTAATTATTTTTATTGATTGGCTCAGCAATAGCTTCTCGCAGCTTTCTAATGCGTTGTAGTAACTTAAGTCGGCGGCTTCTAGCTGTAATTGTCAAGAATAACCGAATCGGAATATAAACCAATGCCATGGCTAAACCAAAAGCAGAAATTAGCAAAAAACCCAATCCGTCTCCCCCTGAAATATGATCAAAAATTCTTTCAGGGCTATCGGAAGAGAGCAATAGCTCACTAATCTTAACATCAGAATTCAAAAGAATCAAAAAGTTATTCATAAAATCATACTAGTGTAAATTGAGAGGTTGGGGCTCAAATTTGAAAAACTTATCGTTTTTTTGGTATTCTACATTAGTTTAACGAAACAAGGCATAGCTATAATCACTTTGCTAATTAATGTGAACATATACGGTGATTATTATTATTTGAAAGCTCTTCATCAATCAACTTGCAATAATTAGAAACTTGAAGATCAATTCCAGTAATTGCTGTACCGACAACCACAGCATCGGCTCCTTCCCTTAGTGCTTTGGCGGCATCAGTGCTGCTGCTGATGCCACCTTCGCAAATCAGCAACACATCGGCAGGTAGTTCTGCACGCAACTGAGGCAATAGTTCCCAGGCAGGAGGATAAAACGAATCAGTAAGTTTTGTGTAACCGTAGAGTGTTGTACCAACCCATGTACAACCCAATTCGGCAGCTTTGAGACCTGAGTTCAAAGAATCAACATCTGCCATGATAGGTATGGAAAGTTCTTGCTGAATTCGCCGCATGAGGATTTCAAGTGAATCCCCATCAGGACGGATGCGATCAGTAGCATCCAAAGCCACAATGTCAGCACCAGCTGCCCATACGGATTGAACCTCGTGCCAACCTGGAGTTATATATACATCGCTGTGGTCTAAAGTTCGCTTCCATAACCCTACAATCAGCGCCGCAGGACATCGTTGACGTACTGCAGAAATGTGCTCAGGACTTTCTAAACGAACCCCTACAGCACCATTGGCTAAGCAGGCCTCGGCCATGGCAGCAATAACGTAAGAATCCCGAAGTGGAGAACCTAATGGTGCCTGGACTGAAACAATTAAGCCTCCACGTACCTTATTAGCAAGCTGTCGAAGGCAAGCAGCAGCAAAAGCCATAATTTAATTTAGCCTTCGATCAAGTAAGGGCCTAACAATTATAAATAAAAACAATGCCAGAGTAGCAAGAACGGCAATACATGACAGAGAATTTAGGGAACCATAGGGTGCATTCAGAACAATATCTGTAAGTTGAAAATTATTTGAATAGCTAGCTCTTATAGGTTCAATGGCAAAAGTCAATGGATTGATGGATGCAAGCCAAGATAGCCAACTTGGCATGAAATTCAAGGGTGCTAATGCCGTACTAGCAAAAAGTAGAGGCAAATTACTGATAAAAATAACAGCTATAAGTTCGATATGGCCTGGCAAGCTAAAAGCAAGTGCCAAGCTTAGGGCAGTTACTGCAAAAATCAGCAGAGATAGGACCGAAATAACAATCAACATTCCAGTAAAAGAGGGCCATCCATAACCCAAAAATCCAGCTGCAATTATGATTGCGATACTTTGGATCAGACTGAGGAGGGTAATATAAATAACTGAAGCCAATACAATTGAAGCCCGCGAACGAAGAGGAGCTACTAAGAGTCGATTCAAAAAGCCAAATTCACGATCAAACATAACCGGCAGCCCCGCATTCAAAGCGGCACTGAAGGCCGTAAAGACAATCACACCAGCTCCTAAAAAGCGCCCATAAGTACCACCACCTGGTAGCAAACCCTCAGGAGCGTTTGCGAAGAGGGCACCAAATAAAATGAGCCAAATCAAGGGCTGAAGAATACCGGCCAACAACGTAGATGGACGTCGTATCAATTGTAGGAATAGGCGTCGAGTCAAGGCAAAGGTTTCTTGGAGAATCTCCGATGCCGCCGAAACCTGGGGTAATGGCTTTTGACCGCCAGTGCCAAATGATTCCGATTGAACAGAAGGTGAGGTGATTGTCATTACTCCACTTTACATGGACTGTTTCCGTTCTGCCTTGGGATCACGCAGGCCGGCGACAGCGAGCTCGGCATCGAGGAGCGTGCGACCAGTGGCCTGGAGATAGACATCATCCAGACTTGGACGACTCTGGGTAAGGGAAAAAACGGCTATATTCTGCTCAATTAGATGGTTTCGAACAGTCTCACTAACATCTTGGCTATCAACAAGTAGATTCAGGGAGTATCCCTGGGACTGGTTGATAACGATATCGCGTACACCTGGGCATTGGAGCAACAGATTACGCAGATGTGTCGATTCCTTATAATCACTAAATTCCCTAACTTTCAGGGTAACACGTTCACCACCAAGCGCCTTCTTGAGTTCATCTGGAGTGCCTTCGGCGATGACTGAACCCGAATCAAAAATAGCCAACTGATCAGCAAGTGCATCAATTTCTTCAAGATAATGGCTACTTAAAACTACTGTTACACCTTGATCACGAAGCTGGCGAAGGACTTGCCAAACAACAGCACGACTTTCAATATCTAAACCAACCGTAGGCTCGTCAAGGACAAGCAACTGGGGAGAATGCAATAGTCCAGCTGCCAGGTCAATGCGACGACGCATCCCACCGGAATAGGAACCGCAGCGACGATCAATCCATCTGCCCATATCGAGAAGATCAATCAATTCGGAAATTCTTTTTTCACGCATATTACGTGGTAAATGATAAAGATCTGACTGAAACATTAGCAATTCGCGTCCCGTTAGAATTTTGTCAATAGCCACTTCCTGGGCCACGTAGCCCAGCAAGCGTCGTACTTGCCTTGGCTGGCTGATGGCATCGATACCCGAAACCGTAACCGTGCCTGAATCAGGAGCCAACAAAGTACAAAGAATACGTAAGCATGTGGTTTTTCCTGATCCGTTGGGTCCCAGAATGCCATAAAGGATTCCCTCGGGTACCTGCAAGGAAAGGTCATTGAGGGCCTTGACAGGCTGGTGCTTTGTGCCCCCGAAGGATTTGCTGAGGTGTTGAAGCTCGATCAAACCGTGGATGCTCCAAGGGGCCCAACGGGTCCTAATCTAGGCAATCACCGTTCCCCTTGGCTAAACCGGGGTCAGCGCTGTGGTTGACGAAAAGATTTGCAGCAGCTCAATGGGGTTGACAGATGCTGTCACCAATTGGGTTCTCGAGAGCACGAGCAACAGGCAAACACCAAACAAATAAAGGATCGACCAGCGGAAAAGGCTTCGGGCCGGAAGCGGATCCTCAGGCTGAAGCCGAAGCCGGCCGACTAACTGCAGAAAGCGAGCATTGAACGGCAGGATCAGAATTCCGTAAAACCAACCTCCTGTTGGTAAGACCAGAATGCCTAAAAAACTGATAACGACGGTAAGCAGACCATAGACGCTGATCCACTTTGAGGTAACTATTGCCCCCTTGACAACGGGCAGCATTGGGATACCTACCGAGCGGTAATCCTCCCTAAGGAGCAAGGCCAGGGACCAAAAGTGAGCTGGGGTCCAAAGCATCACCAATGAAAACAGCCAAAATCCTCCCCAACCAGGGTGGGAAGAGGCCGCCACGGCGCCCACAAGCGGGGGGATCGCCCCCGCAAGTCCTCCAATGACGATATTCTGACTTGTTCTTGGTTTGAGCCAGGCAGTATATAGAAGAACGTAGCTGCATAGCCCTAGCAAGGACAAAGCTGCCGCCAACGGATTGACTAGAAGCGTCAGCACCAGTACCGAAGCTGTGGCAAGGCTGATGGCCAACGCCAGGGCCTGGTGTTGGGCCAGCCTTCCAGATGGAAGGGCCCGTCGACTTGTCCTCATCATCTTGGCATCAAGATCCTGTTCCCAGAGACAGTTCAAAACACCTGCAGCTGCAGCAGCGAGGGCGCCCCCTACCAAGGTCGCCAGAAATCGAACTGGTGCCAAGGGCCAGGGTTCGGCCACCGCCATGCCACCAACCGTGGTGGCCAATAAAAGGGGGATCAAACGGGGCTTGAGAACCTCCAACCATGCCGGGAGTTGTGGTCTTGTTGATCCCGTCTGGGCGGATTGGGGGTTGGCTGGCGCCCCTTGATAGGAAATTAAATTCAAGGACCTAACCAAAATCAATAACCTCCTGTCCGGGCCATGAGCTCGTCGTCATCAATAGGGTTCGACCGATGGCAGCTCCGAGCAGGGCCACGAGCAAAGCGGCCATTAACTGATGGGAAATGGTTAACATAGGAATGTCCAAATGAACTATCAAATTGAATCGTCCGATCAGGACTTGACCCAATCCAAACGCAATAGACAGAAACGAGAAAGACTTCATCATTCTGTGGGAACTGGGAAGGAAAGTCGCACCGATGGCCATCAAAACCAAACCAAACAAAACTGGATATGCCATCAAACGATGATTCCCCAGCCAATTACAGGATTCACCAAGATCCAAACAACGCTCTGCCGCCCATTGACTTGCCATCAGGGCACCGACCAGGCACTGTGCCAGCAAAGCAAGCATCGCCGTCAGGGGCAAAGGCCACCACCACCTAGGCAGGCGTGGGGGAAAGTCCAAAGGGAAACTGCCTGGATCAATAATCTGGCACTTGCACCGCAAAGCCTGATCTGTCGCACATAGATGAAGTAACAGCACCAATGCCGTGCCAAGATGGGCCGTAACGCTGTTCGAAGCCAGCAGGGAAATGACTGTTATGGCTCCGAGAGCAGCCTGGATCGCTACCAAAAGTAAAGCCGTCAGAGTGCACCAGGGAAGCCAATGAGGTAGAAAGGATCTACGCAAAACAACAATAAAGTTGAGAGCCAGCAGAGCCAAACCAATTAAAAATGCATCGACTCGATGGAACCATTCGAGGAAAACCTGCAAGTTCATCTGCTTGCCGGGCAGCAAGCTTCCATAACAAAGTGGCCAGTCAGGGCAAGCAAGGCCTGCCTCCATAACCCGTGTTGATCCGCCAATCACGATTAAAGCAATCACCCCAACGACAAGATGGGAAGTGATCCCCTGAATCAATCGCAACAATCCAACAGGATTCGTCTCCGCAGAACCTGGCAGGAAGTCAGTAGAGTCGGGGGCAATCATTTTGGCCACTCTCCATTCCAGATCCTGAAATGCTCTCAGGCTTACTGAGACCTTAGCGGGATTAAACAAGATCAGTGTCTCAACACAATTAGTCTCAAGCACCTTGGAATATTATGTGAAAACTCTTATTCCAACTTAGATCCCACCCGAGGAATAACGACGACCCTGGTCAACCCTGCTTTGGCTTGTTGCTCTTTGCTTGGAAACCCTTGCAAAGCCGGCCTTGTGCTCGGCAGAATCAGAACAGAATTCTCTGGGCAGGTGCCCTATGACTCTCTTAAGGGCAACAGCTGGTGCCGAAACTCTTCCTTCCCCAGCCACCAGCCCCCTTGAAGGCAAAGCGCTTTTAGACAAGGCCCGCTCTCTAGGGAACCGGCCAGAAGATCAGATCGCCCGGGGCTGTGGCTATGTCGGCCCCAGTGGCCGGGTGCTCAAAAAGAGTTTTTACCGGGCCCTGGTGGCAGCCAAGGGTTACTCCCTGCCCTCGGCCAGCAGCAACTCAAGCCTCAGCCGCGGCCGTCAAGCCGAATTTCGCACCCGGGTCCACGGCAATGGCAACCTGCTGATTGGCCAGGCCTACACCAGACGCATGGGCCTTGAACCCGGCCAAGAGTTCCGCATTGAGCTGCATCGAGAAACCGGCTCCATCTGGCTGCTTCCCGTGGAAGTGCAAGGACAAACCAGTTGAAGCAGCCCTAATTGCAGCGGCAGATCCCCCCCCTCCGACTCCCCACTCTCACCAACCTTGGGAACGAAGCCAGGCGGCGCTGATGGGGTGGGACTGTAAAGCTCCCCCTTCTCGTCCTGGCTTGGGCCCAGGAGATTTGGGACGGTCGTCTTGGCCGTGGGAATAGAGCAAGCGTTCGGTATATTTCGCAAACAGATCAATTTCCAAATTCAACAGATCGCCCACCTGCTTGTGCTGAAGGGTAGTGGTGATCCATGTTTGGGGGATGACGGCGATCCAGAAACGACGGCCATCGTTGTCGCAGCCTGCCAGGGTCAGGCTGATGCCATCCAGGGCAATGCTGGCTTTCTCACAGAGATAGCGGCCCTGTTGGGGATTACAACCCATCTCCAGCCGCCAGGACGCTGGCTGGCGCTCAATCCCCAGGATCTCGCCCTGGCCATCGACGTGGCCGCTCACCAAGTGACCTCCCAACCGGTCAGAGAGGCGCAAAGCCGGTTCTAGGTTGACCCAGCCCCCCCCATCCGCCTTGGGGCCCAAGTTGGTGCGGGCGAGGGTCTCTTCGCTGACGTCGGCCTGAAAACCATCACCCACCAGCCTGGAAACGGTCAGACACACCCCATCCACGGCGATGCTGTCACCCAACGCAAACGGACCAAGGGCCTCCAGATCGCCCCTGACCCAGACCCCGGAACGCCATCGCTGCAAACGGCC
>Ga0208233_1000130_pt1 | contig 13593 bp, 8 predicted proteins | sample LakMenEpi07Sep12_FD_150679 | JGI IMG/M metagenome (GOLD analysis project Ga0208233, IMG submission 150679) | Freshwater microbial communities from Lake Mendota, WI - 07SEP2012 deep hole epilimnion (SPAdes) | ecosystem: Environmental > Aquatic > Freshwater > Lake > Epilimnion/Euphotic zone ... | reverse complement strand
AGGCAGGATTCAGATGACGCTCCTCATAGATAGCGTCCACATCAGGGCAGTAATCATCAGGAAACGAAGGTGACATTATAGATACTCCTTGGAAACGGTAATGTTGTTGAGTCCAATCTCTGCAACAGGAATAAAGTCCTTTGCATCTCCACCGCTAGCAATCACACTCTCGTATTGATCGACAGGAACAATACAGATACTGCAGTTATGAATATCACTAAAGGTTTCACCATCATTGAGAACAACGACAGTCACGAATCCATTACTAGCATTATATGCTCTTCCAATATTCATTAGATTCTCTCCTGAAAATGAGCAAGATCAAACCACCTAACACCACAACACTCGCAATGATTCTCCGAATACCAAGGTTGTGACTTTAGAATAGCAAAGGCATCCTTCTCTGTCTTTGCAGTAACAGTAAACTCCGAAGGACCAATGAAGTATCCTCCGCTATTATTCTGCCAAAAGGTAAAGTTGTACCACACTTCAGGCTGAGACATAGCGGTACTCCACAACAACATTAGCACCATCATGCCCAAGAGAATACTGCATAGCATGACGGGCGGCATTGTACTTGTTGTCATAGACCGCAACACTAACACCCTCAACAACCACATGATACTGATGCATTAGTCATTCTCCTTATTGAATAGGTCGATCAAACAATCAGGACAAAGTTCAAACGACTCCCAATCCTCCGTATCTGGATAGTCGATACGAACCTTAGCAAAGTCTTCCTTGTGCTTATCACCACACTTGAAGCAAACATCCATCGTCATTCTCCTAGCCCATCGGAACCAAAGACAACACCGATAACAGTACTGTCCTTATAGAACACCATCACGGAACGATGAGCCTCGGATTCATTCGCTGCCCAAACCTGATGACAACAAACCTCGTCATCACCAAAGACAACACAGATGTCATACGGATTCATTAGTTCTCCTAAAGAAAGAAAGTAATCCCTAGCATTGCCGAAGCAATACAGAGCCGAAGCCTATTCGGGACTTACCAAGGTGGACGAAAGGTAGTTACTTTAGATCTTCATTCTCACGAATACACCAAAGCAAAGCATACATGAAAGAAACACCACCCAACAGAAAGAGAAACTCAAACATTGTTTGTCTCCTAAAGTTAGAGAGAAAGAAATCAGACGGAAAGATATACCATAGGTTTCCCTATGATATACCCAAACTATTTACATCTTGAAGTGTGCCAATAGTGAACACACACTTTGCAGGAAGTTGAGGTAACTTCCACCGAGGGTTACTAGACCCACAAGCAATGACATATTACAAGTTTCCTCATAATATGTCTAGTGGTATTACCACCATATCTTCCGCTTATTTATACTTGTGGAAGCGCACAAGTAGGATTCCAAGAATCCCCGAAGGATTCACCGCGCCATGATTCGGTCGAATCGGGGAAGATGTCCCGAAGAATCCTGCCGAATATCCCGAGATTCTGCCCGAGTGTTCACCGTGAAAGACGGAACATAGTTCGCGTACTTCCGGTATTCTTCCGGGGTAACTTCAATCCCACGCTTCTCCCGCACAAACTCTAGCGCAGTCTTTGCAGGAATATCCGCAAACTTTGCTAGTCGCTTGGCGAAATGAACCGCTTGAATGACCGTCGAAACTTGACGAACTTCCGAGAGAATGTCCATGCGAAACCTCCGTTGGTTAGGGGTAAGGTATTCCCTTGAGGAATCCCCGTGGGATTCCCCGAGGGGATACCCTACGGTAGCCCGTAGGATAGCCCGTCACAATCCGCAGGGGATTACTTCGCCGCCTGCTCCGCGATCTTCTTGCGGAGTTTCGCCATCGGATTCGCCGCATAGGTCTTCTTGACCATGATGTTCTTCCGATAAAGAGCCTCGATGATTTCATCACGCGATTCCCGATCATGGCCGCACGATTCCAGTACCGTATTCACCACCATGCGAATGCTACGGTTATCATTCCCGAAGAACTCCGCAGCATGGCGCACGACTTCCGTGAGGGTAGGCTCAAGTTGTGCGCGGCCTCCGTTGAGATTCCCGATGGACTCCTCAACAACCGCCATGAGATTTGTTCCAACCATTGTGTAGATTCTCCGTCAGAAAGAACGCAGGGGATTCATCAGGTTCCCGCATTACCTTTCACCGCATCAGCGGCGACAATGGAAAGGAACGCCACCCTAGAATCGGTCAAACTTCGGCAATAGCGTCCGATAACTTCCGTGGGCGCAGCCTAGGTTATCGGACCCTGCCCCGGCTAGGTTATCGGAACCGCAGGCATGCGTCCGGTAACTCCGAGGGGGGTAGAGGGGGGCTGGGCCGGGGGGACTAGGGGGGACCACCCTTCGCTAATTTTTTACCCCTAAGTCGATTTTCCTAAAAGTTAAACTTTCTTTAACCTTTGTGTAAAACACTTACGGGAGTCCCAAAAGGCTTACCAAGGAAATCGACAGCTCTAAAACACATACAGCCCTAGGATTCCCTATAAGGGGTTTTATGTTGTGGATGACCCCGAGGGCCACCTTCGCTATCCCGGCGGTTCTCCGGGCATCCTAGGCCCGTTAGAATCCAAGGAAATCGACAAGGGATCAAACCGGGGGGTTAAACCCCGGAGTGCTCTGTTCTATTGTTATTATTGTTGATGTATTAACTGTGGTTAACAAGGGATATACTTAGGTTAACCTAGGGGTCTTAGCTAAGACTATACACAAACAATAATAAAACCTATAGGGGATATCCATAGACACCTAGGTTATCCCTATGGTATATCTTCTGTAGCCCCAACTATTGGTCACTCTGTGACCATGATTGTACAAATACATGTCGATAAAAGAATGGGGATACCTAGGTTTCCCTAGGTATCCCCTATGGTTTAATCTAACAATTCTCCTAGTCTTTCAGATACACCCTTCTGGTCGTTAACCATTGGGAATGTATTGGGTGACTCAGGTTGTGGCATAGGTCTTCTAGCCATCTCTCTTTGCATAGCTTGGGTAGCCATCTGCTGCTCCAAGGCGTAGTTCCTTGGGGTAGTCTCGTAATCCAATTCAATTGGTTTAAACTTACCAGCAGCCTTCTTGGAGTATGGGTATGGATCTCTTTGGACCATATCCAGATACTTCTGAATGGCATCCATTTCCTTGAAGGTATTCATATCCTCAAGCAAACGGACAGGGATAGCTACGGGGCTACGGTTTACCAAAGAGGTAGCACCGAATAGATCACTAGCTGCTTTCAAGGATCTGGCTGACAGGGGATCTTCTACGATCTTTGTCATGTTCCTGTAGTCAGTCTCAATGGCTCCCATACCCGCTCCAGCACCAGCTGGCATAAGGGGGATACCATAGTACTTGTAAGTACCTCCGGTCAATCCAGAGATAGTACTGACACCAGACTCAACCAGACCATTGGCAATGCCTAGGAAGGGAACTCTGGACACTCCACGGAGGACATACTGACCTGGCTGTTCTTCCAACTCCTTTAGCATATCCTCGGTTTCACGACCAGCCAACCATTCCTTAAACAGACCGACAATGGTATCCAAAGCAGCATATAGGAATATACCGCTGGCAAGATACTTGACGGTGCTACGGCTTCCGAAGTCCAAGATAACATTGTCTTGATATGACCGTACCCAAGAGGTAAGGGCATACCACATTCTGCCCAAGGCACTTCTGGAATCCAAGGAGGTGATCTTATTCAAGCCCTTAAGTTCAGAGGTAGATGTCTTGATAATCAGGTCTTCAACCATGTGAGCATAAGCTGAAATGGCTGATTCAAGAATATCAGGACTGAACCCATCTACTGGATTATCCCTGAGATCTTCATGGATATCCAAGAGATTAAAGATGTTTATTCTACCATCCCTATGTCCTGCCTTTTCCATTGCCCACTTGAGATGAACAATCTGTTCCTTGGTGGTCAGACCATACTTCAGGAACAAGGCAGCTTCATTGGCATCTCCAAACTTGGCTTGATGTCTGGCAAGGCCAGCAAACTTCTTCCAAAGAGAAGCCTCTGCTCTGCTATCAGTAGCAGCTGCTTTCTTTAGCTGAGCCAACTCATCAGCGGTAGCAGACTCCTGCAATACATCAAACAATCTTTCAATGTTACCCTTTTGGATATGCTTCCAGATCATTCTCTGGATTCTCTGCTTAGCCAAAGCACGGGTTCCATTGGTGACTGCCTGTAGTGAGCCGATGCTCTGCATCCACTTACCCGCTTCCTCAAATGTTCTGGTCGCTGTTTCAAGGCCACCCTGAGCATCTCGGATATTGAGCATTGAGTTGGAAACCTTGGTTCCAAGGCGAGAGTCTGTACGGAATGATCCGTATCCAATCTCTCCCATGAAACGGTTGGCAAGATCTGTCCTGAAGTTTTCTAGAACAAAGGTCATATCGCCAATATCAGATTCCAAAAGCTTTTGCTTTGAGAATCTGTAGTCTGCCAATACATAACGCAAGGCATTAACGATATTCTTTGGAATACTATAGAACTCAGGACTTTGCTTTGCAAGCTCTGCCAAGGTTTCAGTGAAAGCTGAAATACCATAGCCAGCTGAGAACTTGAAGCGGATAGCGGCTAGGCCGATTCTGGCTGAGTGTCCAACTTCGGAGTTGAGGTAGGGTAAGGTATCAGCATTGAACTGATATTCCTCTCTCAGTCTCTTCAAGCCATCAGCCAATCCCTTTTGGGCGGTGCTGAGTTCTTGAGGAGTCCAGTTAGCCAGCTCAGCTATCTTCTCAAAGTTCTCATAGCCTGTCTTTTCTACATAGTCAAACACATCCAAGATTGTGATTCCTGTCTGTCCGAACATTCTATCCAGCTCTCTCTGGAAGGCCAACTCAAAGTGTCGGCCCTTCAGGAAGTAGAAGTATGACTCGGCTAGGTTTGTGCGTAGGACAGCTCTGGTTTCTGGAGCAGCCAGTAGCTCTTCTGGAGTGAGTCCTCTGATTGGGAGAACTGTCTTTCCTTCTGGATCAATCTTGAAGAAAGGTTGCTTCGTAACTGAGTTGAAGTCATCGGGGTTATTGTAGGGATACTGCTTAGTCTTATACTTAAGTATCTCCTTCATTTCCCGTTCAATCAAGTTCTGATTGTTAAGTTGCTTACGCCACTTCTCGGTATACATTGCTGTATTGCCCTTGACGGCTTCCATGTACTTAGCCTTATCAGCTGGTGCTAGATCAGTAACCTTTTCTGGAATGCGGTAGATAACATACTTATCATCGAACTCCAAGACAAAGTATTTCTCTGGGTTGCTCTTTCGGAGCAGCTTGAGAAGATCTGACTTACGACCAGTGATTCCCTCCTTCTTGATTTCAGCGTCGAACAACTTTAGCAATGTCTCATTACTAAACATGTTTGAAGCTTCTGAATACTTGATTGTGCGATCAGTTGCAAATACATTCAGTGTCTTTGCATCCTCATCAAAGGCTACATCTAGCCAGCCCATTACAATCATGGTATTTATATCTAGCATTGGATCGTTTAGCTTACGGTTTGTACGAGCAGCAACCATTGCCTTAATAAGCGCAGATCTGCTGTTCTGATCCAACCGTGCCAACCCTTCGTGATCCAACTGAACAGGAGCATAGGTTGTTGGGGAAACGGGATTACCGTTCTCATCCACAATGCTCATGCGTCCTGTCTGTGCTTCCAGCTCAAGTATGTTTCTGTTTGCAATCTGAGCAGACTTGATTACCAAGGATGCTTGCTTTGCAACAGCATCAGCTTGATATGCTGGAATACCCAACGCAACTAGGTCTGCTTTGTTTGGCTGTCTATTCTTGAATAGCGATTCATAAATATACATATCCAGAGCAGACCGTACATCGCTTGTCAGTCTAGGAACAAGGTTATGAACCTTAGCATACTCGCGGAAGATGCGGGTCATTAAGCGACCCTCTTCTGCCCGGAGCTGCATAGCGGTTCTGAATGCAGTCTTTCCTGCACCAACCAAGTGACCTGTCTGTGTCTTTGTATCATCAAAGAATCTGGAAACAAACGATAGCATATCAACTTGACTTCTAAGAGTGTTGCCAAGCTGAGTTGCACTTTGAGTTGCGTTGCTTCCCTTGTTCATTAAGTTTTCAAACCAAGTTCGATTCTCTCTTTGGTTTCCACCAAAGATCCAACCAACAAGGTTGTTCAAGCGCAGCAGTCTTGAAGCACCACCCTCAGACTGATTGATGCCTTGACCAATAAGCTTTTCTTTTGGTGTGGGTGGCTCAGGCTCCGCAACTACTGGAACTTCAGGCTGACCTTCACCAGCACGGACAATGGCATCTGCACTTGGGGGTGGGGGAATAACTGGATCTTCTCCAGCAGCATTGATGATTTCCTTGGCTTTCTTGCTTCGGGCAGAAAGCCTATAATCACCAGCTTCATTCTCCTTAACGAACTTAACTTCATCAGGCAACAATGGAATTACAAACTCAGGCTTACCTTCGACCTGTACTTCCTTTGCTGCTTGCTCTAGAATCTGGCGGTATGACAAGGGCTTCTTTCCCTGTGGGCCTTCAGTTACCTTTAGTCGTAGGGACTCCGCACGAATGCGATCAACAGCTGTCCAGAACTTATCCATGATGTCATCACCAAGGATTCTCTTATTGGCATCTGCAATGTATTGGTTTACATTCACAAAGTGTGACCACATTTTCTTAAACATTGGTGTCATTGTATTGCGACCATCAGCCTCAACCTTTGACTCCCAATACTTCTTAATGAATGTTTTCAAGAAGTTAGAATCCATTCCAGACTGTCGTAAAAGCTTTGGGTCTTCATTGACCTTACGCTCAACGACATCGACCTCAGGTGTCTTTACTTGATCACTTGGAGTCTTTTCAACAGGAACCTCCTTCTTAGGAGGCATTGGAATTCTTGGTCCTGTGGTTTCAGGAGCAGCTGTTGTTGCTTTTGGTTTGCGTGGCAGCTTCTTCTTTTCAACCTTAACAGGGAAGTTTTCCTTCTTTGGTTTTGGTTCTGTTGGCTTGCGCTCTTTAGAAATAACGCTAAGTACTGGTTTCTTATTCTCAACAGTGAGAGTAACTTCAGGTTCAGCATCAGGTTCTTTCTTAACTTCTGTCTTACCGATAACTGGAAGTTCTTCGATATTAACAGGAATTACAGAACCATCCTTGAATACAAGAGCATCAACACCAAGTCTACTTGCGCTCTTAAGAGTGCTTTCTAGTTTCTTTGGCTGTGATGTTAGATCTGTACTGGTCCCATAGTTCATGGGCAAAGGCTTCTTTGGAACAAACGATACAGCTTCTTTAGACGCTGTTGGAGATCCATGCATAACAGCATCAGCTTGTTCAGAAGGCCGGAAAACCTTTTCTGGTTCATTGCCAGTAACTTCATCAGTAACCTTGTACATAACACCTTCAGCGTCTTTTGGCAAGGGAACAATAACAGCTTCTGGATTTTTGTTTCTAAGTTTTTCAGCTAAAGCCGCTGTTTGCAAAGCTCTTGCTCCAGAAACAACGGGATCTGCTTCTGGCTTTGGCTTCTTTTCTTTTGCCTTTTTAATGACAGCCTCTTCACTGTTTGGCTTAGCTGCATTTACTTTTTTCTCTACAGTATCAAAGTGTTTATTTAGACCAGAGATAATCTGATCTCTGCCGCTATCCAAACTGATTGCTGATTGCTCAAAGACATCAACAAGCTTGGCAATTAGAGTTCTTCTATATCTTCCTGCTGTTGATTCTGAAACACCAAGTTTAACGCCAGCTTCTTTGTTGGTTGGTGCTGTAGTAAATACATTAACAAGTTCGGTTTCTTCTGCAGTAAGCAGCCTACCATTTGTACCTGTGTTTAAATCCAGAGCTTCTGTAAGAATTGTCTTACGAATACCTTTTTTGGTTGTGACAATTCTATCAGCAGCGGTAGCTGGACGACCTTCAACAACAGTTCTCTCTACGCCATCTGGGGTTTCTAAGCTTTCTCTTTCAGCTACATCTGCCTTCTTTAGATTGAATGCGGTAGTGTGAATATAACCGATAAGATCTTTAACAGTCTTTAAACTACCGTTTTCAATCTTAGAGAGAATTAGCTCTAAGTTACCAGCATAAGCTTTTTTACCCACAGTCTTTGCATCAGGCTTAGGCGTAATCATACTTCCAGCAGCATCTACAAAGTAATTGTCTGTAACATTTCCTCGCATTGATTGTTTGATAATACGAGAAACAACATCAACTAGATTATCCTTTGTTAGAGCTGTAGACTCAAAGCTAACTGCTGCTTCTTGAGCAGCCGCTGTAACTTTAGTTGCTGGCTTACTTGTTCTAATACCCCATGTTTTAGAGTCTTCGTTTAGAACAATACCATCTTCTTCCAGTAGTTTACTAACCGCACCAATCAATTTCTTTGGTATCTTGTGATTATTGATTAGATAAGTATACATAGAACTTGAAAGATTGTTTTTCAAGATTACTTTGATTTGATCTACGGATAGTTTTTCTTTCAGCATCAAACCAAGAGATGTGATAGCTATTTGTTTATTAGACCATTCTGGAGTTGATCTAGAAGGTTCTTCTATATCCAGCATGCCATCGTTTTTCAGTTTCTGAATATACGCAAGATGCTGTGCTTCTATAACAACTTCAGATAGTTCTTCCAATCCAATGTTATCCAAATAAACTCGGAGCTGATCTATTAGATTGGTGGTTAATGCATCGTCTACTCTCAAGCTTCCAACTAGTGCAGATACTTGTTCTGCAGATAGTGTATCAGAAGCCAGAGCTTTTCCGGTAGGAACGACTGACTCAATAGCATCAATTAGAATATCACCAGTTGTTCCAAAGAAACCGACAGCATAAGGAACACTGCTACCAGTGGGATCTAAATAATCCATTGTATCTAGATTGCGTAAAGCATCCAGATCTTCATAGGTAGCTGGTAGGATTGTTCGCTTTGATTTACCATTTACAAACTCACGGGAATAAAGAGAGAACAACTCGTCTTTTACAAAGTCAAGTCTATCAAATTTATCCAATCCTTTGAGTACTTTATAATCATTAGAACCAACCAAGAATGCTACTTTAATTTGCATTGAGGTTAGCTGAGCTAGTTTGTATTCCTTATAGGCTTTTACTAGATCATTAATGCCGCGAGTAAAGTTACCATTAGAATCGACAAAACTCTTTTGATCTGCTTTCATAATGGTCATTGCAATTATGAAGCCGGGATCTTTACTGCTATTTTTAAATAGAGTTAGCTCAGCTTTATTTAGATGATATGGTTTCATATCTCTATCAGGGAACTCAGCATCAAGCTTCTTATTATATTCAGCCAGATCATCAACTGAGTCAAGCATGCTGTGGAGATTGCCATATGCTCTAGCCAATGTTGGCATTGAGATGAATGACTTTGTTTTATTATCAATGTCTGTAATAGAGTCAATGATTTCTTTTGCAGCTGCGTAGTGTTCTGAACTATCAAACAGTGTAGCAGCTAGTGCAACACTGGTTGCAATCTTGTCTAGAACAAACTTTGTTCGACTGACTTGCATTGGACTCCATGTTCCAATAACAGCCTCTGCTTCTGAGAACAGAATCTGAGAGAAGGTCTGAACAAAGACTTCTTCAGCATTCTGCATATGATACTGATTTAAGAAACCTGAATTCAATAGAGGATCTGGAGTATCTGGTCGATACCGCATCAGCTCAATGCCGCTTGAAATAATTGTTTTATTGTACAGACGCAAAGCCGATAGATAGTTATCACCACTTGCTTCGTGAGCAAAATAAGCATGACCTAGCTCATGGAGTAAAGCTTTTGCTCGTCTTCTCTTTAAATCATTAGTAGTACCAGCAAAATCCAAGTTCATAATCAAGGAGTTATTAGAGCGTCTAAACGAGCCGATAAGATCCTCTTGCTTGTTTCCTGCTTTGTCAAGAATGCTTTCAACTTTAAAATTAATACCAAAAGCTTTTGAACTAAAGTTTAAATGAACAACAGAAGCAAGTACTAATTGTCTGTCTGCGCTGGAAATCATATTATTGATAACCAGTTCATTTAGATAATCAAAGAACCTAGTAGCATTATCTTTATCGCCATCTACAAGACTAACGAATGCATCAGGATCTCTGATTACAGCTTTAATCTTTTTTACACGATTGGGATCAATCTTAGCTGCAATTATGCTTTTTGAAATTGCATTTAGCATTCTATCTACAGGACCAACTTTTGGTTGCTTCTTTACACCTGCAATATCAGCCTTAAGAGCTTCAGCAGTTGCGTCACTTACTGTACCCGTAAGCTTGTGTTCTACAATTGCAGCATCTACTGTATCAATAACTTCTGGTGGAACTTGTGCTTTGATCTGGGCTTCACGCTCAGGAGAAGCAGCAGCTGCTGAAATAGACTCAAGCAACTTAGCAGCCATCTCATCAGAAGCAGCCTTGCGCTCTGCAGCTGGTTTTGCTGTATCTCTGGCTTCCTTAAGAAGCTCAGGTAGCTTTCTGCCTGAAGCCTTTTTGTTTTCTTCTAGCTCTTCCTTAAGTGCTTTGAAAGCTTCCTTTGGTAGCTTCTTCTTAAGACGAGCAAACCAAGCCTTTCGACTTTTCTCTAGCTCATCATAAAGACGCTCTCGTTCTTTTGGAAGACCGACAGCATCTGTCTCAGCTTTCTTCGCGTCATCCAATACTTTTTTGGTATTGAATAGAACACGCATCTGGTCTTGAATAGACATCTGATCAAACTGTTCAGAGGCTTCAATAAGTCTTTCACTGCCTTCTGCCTTTGTCCGTCTAGCAACCTCGGTAACAATCTCATAGATGTTTCGGACTGCTCTGTTAGGACCAACACGGGCAACATACTCAGGGATTGTTTCGCCTTCATATCTGCGTGTACCAGCGTCTTCTGGTGTCGCTCTTGCGGCATCAGGAGAAGCAGTAGCCTCTCTTGTTTCGACACGATCTACCCGTGCTTCTGTATCTGCTGCTAACTTTTCTGGAGTTACTTCTGTGTTTTCAATTACAGATTCTACAGCTGCTTTCTCAGTGACAGGAGCATCAATAAGTGCTCGTTCTTTTCTGTTTACAAAGCCACGGATATTGTCAATTGTGTTTCCTAGCGGAGTATTCTCAAAAGTAAAGCGAGTGTCTGCAATGTTTCTAAACCCTGTCTGTGGGTCGATCATTACACCGCTTACTCTATTCTGGAATGCACCAATACCACTGCGTAGTAAACCACCGCCAAGACCAAAGACACCACCGAACAATACACCGGACTCTAGAGCAGTTGTTGCCATTAGAGAAGCGTTGTAATCGGTCATTGCATTTGGATTGGCATATAGGGTTGCTGCACCAAAAGCAATCTCTCGCTTTTGTCTAGCGTACTCTGCAAGACCACCCTGTACAGCACCGAAAGTAAATGATGCAGCGGCTCCGCGAATCAAACCAAAGTTTGCTACATAACCGGGCATCATACCCAAGGGAAGCTTATAAAGGGTTTCTGTCGTATAGGCGGTTGCTCGTAAAGCACGACCAGCAAAGGTAGAAGCATCATATGCTTTCTTAAGTCTCATAAAGACTGAAGATGCGCCTAGTGCCGTAGAGATACCTTCAGCTGCCGCCACACCAGCAGCAGCACCAGCAACGGTTCCTGCGCCGGGAGCTAGCATAGAACCAGCCAAGGTTGAAATACCGACTAATCCTAGTTCAGCTACAACGCTTGGAATTGTGTCTGGGCTGTTGATCATACCACTAATAAAACCATCTCTTAGTAGTCTAAAAGAATCTAGAGTTGTTGGTGTATATGTTTGCATCCTCTTTTGAATATCGGAAGTATTCAACTGTGCCATGATACGCATCATTGCGTGATCTGCATTTGGAGAGTCGCTGATGAAATCGTCTGTGATTCCGTTTTCAACAAGGTACTGAGAAACAATTTCATTTGAGAATTTAGTACCAAACCATGACTTATAATCAAAGTTTGGGTCTTCTCTGTTCATCAGCTTTTCAATATCTTGAGTATCTCCAGCCAATTCTTTATCTGATAGTATACTTGTTATTCCAAAGATATCCTGTGCTGCGACTTGATCAAGCCAATCAAAGCCAAGCTTTTCAGCTGCCTTGTTTCTTGCCTCAGCATACGAAACTTTTGCAGTGATATCTCTTATTTGCTTTTGTCTATCTGATAGCTGGTCGTAGGAGAGGGTAGAAAAATCTACCCCCTCCTCGGCCTCCAGCATCATGTTTAGACTCTTTAGATCTGCATCAATGGCTTCTTGAGTAAGCTCAGAATCACCATAACGAATAGGTGTTAGTGGAGCTTTACCGATTAGTTGTCGCCATGCTGCACCCTTTGTGGGATCATTGGCAATACCAAGAATGCCGTCTGATACACCAGTAAGGTTTCCTTCCAAAGCACCAAGAGCTTGTGTTAGTGCGTAGTACTGGTTATAGGTTTCTACCTTCTTGATATCCCCTCGGGTATAAACGAGTGGATTGGTTAACTGAGATGGATCTAGGAACTCTAGATCATCTCCGTCATAAGCAGCCAGTACCTGACCGGGGGAATAAGCATTGAGTCTCAATGGCCCCGCCGATGGTGTCTCTGGAATTATGGGAAAACCTTCAGAGAAATTTAACATTAGTATCCTTTCTGGGAGCTATGCGCCATGAATAGGTTATTGTTGTTGTTTAAGCATATCGGAAATCATGCTTACTCTTGAAGTAAAAGCATTCTTGCCGGGACGGGTAAAGTACCCATCTGGTTTTAGTGTCATAGCAAAGTATCGTCTTTTGATCTCAACCAATGCAGCTGGATTGAAAGCCAATGCCTTTGCTTCTTCTTTTGTCATAGTTTCTTGTGGAGACAAGGATGCCTGATAAAGCTCAGTAGCAAACTGACTTGCCTTTGTTGAATCCAATACAAACGAGTCGTTTGCAATAGTTTCAAGTGCGGCATTTAGTTGCTCAATTTCTTTCTTGTCTTTATGCGTTGTTGCAGCCTGTACTCTGATTTGATATTCTAACTCTAGTGGAGTAAACTTAGATTCCTTAATCGTAGTCCACGCCTGTTGAGAAAGACCACCAAATGCTTTTGAGTCATAGGGATAATCAGTAGCTTTTGCAAAGTTAACAAGATTAAATGCCTTTTCTGGAATTGTTATGTTATCACCAGAAGGCATCTTGCTTCTTCGCAACAGAGCTGTATCGTCATTACCAAAGATTTTATTGAACCACTTCATTGGCTCTTGCTTTACGCCTTCCATACGGTAGACATCTTCTTCGGTCTTTGCCGCATCCAACGCACCGTATACTAGACCAGCACTAGCTCCTCGTAAGTAAGCATTAAGTTTTAGGAGAACCTGATGTGGCTGATAGCCATCTAATGAAACAAAAGGTTCAACATCCTTCATTGCTTCATCAACACCAGCTCCAATAAAGGTAGCGTCTTTGTCTCTGATATTTTTAAGAGCTAGTTTACCGCGTCTGCTTAGGCTAGCCGAATGTCCGGGCAAGAAGTATTGCTCAGGAACTTCTGCTGGCTTAAAGGGGAAGCGACCGTGCTCTGCATAAATCTGAGGCCAATCAATAAAACGGAAATCAGTAAACTCCTGCAGATCATTATCATAAGAG
>Ga0208233_1000115_pt1 | contig 14345 bp, 8 predicted proteins | sample LakMenEpi07Sep12_FD_150679 | JGI IMG/M metagenome (GOLD analysis project Ga0208233, IMG submission 150679) | Freshwater microbial communities from Lake Mendota, WI - 07SEP2012 deep hole epilimnion (SPAdes) | ecosystem: Environmental > Aquatic > Freshwater > Lake > Epilimnion/Euphotic zone ... | reverse complement strand
CGCGGCGGTCAGGCTCGTCTTGCCGTGGTCAATGTGCCCGATCGTACCGATGTTAACGTGCGGCTTCGACCGCTCAAACTTCCCCTTTGCCATCTCGAACTCCTTCCTTCTTCTCTACTGCTTTTCTACAACCAACCGACAGGGCGACGCCGCTATGCCTGCGCCGCGGACTTGTTCTTCGCCACGAGCTCCTGCGCAATGTGCGAAGGAACCTCGGCGTAGTGGGAGAGCTCCATGGAGAAGGCTGCTCGTCCCTGGGTCATCGATCGAAGATCGGTAGCGTACCCGAACATCGTCGCGAGCGGGACGTTGGCCTTGACGACCTGGGTGGTGCCGCGATTCTCCATACCGAGCACCTGACCGCGGCGGCTATTGAGGTCACCCATGACGTCGCCCATGAACTGCTCAGGCATCGTCACTTCGACCCCCATCACGGGCTCAAGCACGCACGGATCCGCCTTCGCAAAGGCGTCCTTCAGGGCCATGGAGCCAGCGATCTTGAATGCCATTTCCGACGAGTCCACGTCGTGGTACGAGCCGTCGACCAGGGTGACGGTGACGTCAACGCCTGGGAAGCCCGCATAGATGCCCGTCTGGAGCGCCTCGCGGGCACCTTCCCCGATTGGCTTAATAAACTCGCGTGGAACGGAACCACCGACAATCTTGTCGACGAAGACGTAGCCGCTCCCCTTCTCGCCTGGCTCGGCGACGATCACCGCGTGGCCGTACTGGCCCTTACCGCCGGACTGGCGGACAAAGCGGCCTTCGCCGTTTGCGCGCTTTCGGATCGTCTCGCGATAGGAAACCGACGGGCGACCGATGTTCGCCGCCACGTTGAACTCGCGCACCATGCGGTCGACGATGATGTCCAAGTGAAGCTCGCCCATGCCGGCGATGCGTGTCTGGCCCGACTCCTGGTCGGTGTGCACGCGGAAGGTTGGATCCTCTTCTGCAAGGCGCTGCAGCGCAACACCCATCTTCTCCTGGTCGGCCTTGGTCTTCGGCTCAACGCTGAGCTCAATGACTGGATCTGGGAAGGTCATCGACTCGAGGACGATTGGATTCTCAGGGTCGCAGAGGGTGTCCCCCGTGAATGTGTCCTTCAGGCCGATCGCGGCGGCGATATCGCCGGTGCGAACTTCGTCGATCTCTTCACGATGGTTTGCGTGTAGGCGGATCAGGCGGCCGATGCGCTCCTTCTTCCCCTTCGCAGGGTTAAGGACGTATGAACCAGCCTTCAAGACGCCAGAGTAGACGCGGAAGAATCCGAGCTTTCCAACGAATGGGTCGGCAGCAATCTTGAAGGCGAGTGCTGCGAATGGGGCCTCATCTTCTACCGGTCGCGAAAGTTCATCGGTGATGTCACGTGGGTTCGTCCCCTTCACGCCAGGAACGTCGAGCGGGCTCGGGAGATACTCAACGACCGCATCCAACATGGGCTGCACGCCCTTGTTCTTGAGGGCGGAACCGGTAAGCACGGGGACAAACTTGTAGTTGAGGGTGCCGGCGCGAACGCCCTCGCGGACCTGCTCTTCCGTCAGTGTCCCCGTCTCCAAGTAGATTTCCGTGAGCTTGTCGGTCTGCCCCGCCGCCTGATCGAGCAGGAAGGCGTGCCACTTGTCGGCCTCGGCCTTCAGCTCGGCGCGGATCGGACGTCGCTCGCTGTTCTCACCCTTGTCGTCGAGATAGACGATCTCTTCCATGGCGATGAGGTCAATCACGCCTTCGAACTTGTCTTCCATGCCGATCGGCAACTGGAGCGGTACGGCGTTTGCGCCGAGTCGATCCTTGATCATGTCGAAGCAGCGCCAGAAGTCGGCACCGGTGCGGTCCAACTTGTTGATGAAGCAGAAGCGAGGGACGGCGTGGCGGTCGGCCTGGCGCCAGACGGTCTCAGACTGTGGCTCCACGCCAGCAACACCGTCGAAGATCACCACGGCGCCATCGAGGACGCGCAGGGAGCGCTCCACCTCAACGGTGAAGTCCACGTGCCCGGGCGTATCGATGATGTTGATCGTGTGGTCCTTCCAGGCGCAGGTCGTGGCCGCGGCGGTAATGGTGATGCCGCGCTCCTGCTCCTGCTCCATCCAGTCCATCGTCGCAGCACCTTCGTGCACTTCGCCGATCTTGTGGATCTTCTTTGTGTAGAAGAGGATGCGCTCGGTGACCGTGGTCTTGCCAGCGTCAATGTGCGCAATGATCCCGATGTTTCGGGTTCGCTCAAGTGGAGTTGTTCGTGCCATCTCAGCTGCCTCCTAGAACCTGAAGTGGCTGAAGGCCTTGTTCGCCTCCGCCATCTTGTGGGTCTCTTCGCGGCGCTTCACTGCGGCACCAAGATTGTTGGATGCATCCATGAATTCAGCGGCGAGCTTGTCGACCATGCTCTTCCCTGAACGCTTGCGTGCCGCCTGGACGAGCCAGCGCACACCGAGGCTGAGGCGGCGCTCGCCGCGAATCTCTACTGGCACTTGGTACGTGGCGCCACCAACACGGCGGGGCTTCACTTCAATCAGTGGAGTTGCATTCCGAAGCGCAAGGTCAAGAACCTCAAGGCCTGGCTTGTTCGCCTGCGTCTCGATGCGCTCAAGCGTCTCGCGGAGGATGCGCTCGGCCAAGCCGCGCTTGCCGCTAAGCATGACCTTCACAACGAAGCGGTCGATCGTCTTATTCGCCGGTACAACTTCGTACTTGAGCTTTCGTGGGACCGTTGTACGACGTGGCATCGCTTACTTCTTCTTCGCTTCAACGGCGGACTTTGCGCCGTACTTCGAGCGACTCTGCATGCGATCCTTCACGCCCGACGCATCAAGGGCGCCGCGCACGATGTGATACTTCACCGACGGAAGGTCCTTCACGCGTCCACCGCGGACAAGGACCACGCTGTGCTCCTGAAGGTTGTGGCCGATGCCAGGGATGTAGGCGGTGACTTCCATCTGGTTCGTCAACTTCACGCGCGCAATCTTTCGCAGCGCGGAGTTCGGCTTCTTCGGTGTCATGGTGCGCACAATCAGGCAGACGCCACGCTTCATAGGGGCGCCCTCAGCGACCTCTTGTCGCTGCTTAATGCCGTTCCAGTTCTTTCGGAACGCGGACGCCTTGACCTTGCTGACCTTGGCCTTGCGTCCCTTTCGAACGAGCTGATTGATCGTAGGCACAGTTCGCGCGCGCTCCTTATCTCTTCTGGCTTCCTGCTGATTGCCCCTGGTGGCAGAGCCACAGTGGCACGGACGGTGGAGCGTAGCAGCCTCGTGCTCAGGGTGTCAAAGCACCGTGCTCAGCGGCCGATCGGCTCGTTACTCCTTTGACCCCCCGTCCGCCTCCTTGGCGGCTGCCGCGTCGGCGGCGAGTGGGTTGAACTCCTCCCCTTCTGGGGCTGGCTTCTCCTCCGTGAGGAGGGCGACCAGCTGGGAGACGTCGTCCTGTGGGCCGGCGGCATCCTCGGTCTGGAGGAAGACGTTGAAGTCGTCCTGACCGAAGTCGGCTGGGAGCTCCCCGCCTGCGAGGGCGGCGGCGGCTCGAAGCTTCTCCTCCGACTTGCGCTTGGCGACGGCGTCAGGCGCACCTGTCCCGGCTGGGATGAGCTTGCCGATGATGACGTTCTCCTTGAGGCCGACCAGGCGGTCTCGTGCCCCCGTGATCGCCGCCTCGGTGAGCACGCGCGTGGTCTCCTGGAAGGAGGCGGCGGCGAGGAAGCTTTCGGTGTTGAGGGAGGCCTTTGTTACACCCAGCAGCTGTGGCTGCGCGGTTGCTGGTTCGCCACCCTCGGCCAAGACTCGAGCGTTCTCACGCTCGAACTCGAGGCGGTCGGCAAGCTCCGTTGGGAGGAGGCGCGTGTCGCCTGGGTTATCCACCCGCACCTTGCGCAAGAGCTGGCGGACGATGATCTCAATGTGCTTGTCTGAGATTGTTACACCCTGGCTTCGGTAGACCTTCTGGACCTCCTTGACCAGGTAGTTCTGGACCTCGGCTCGGCCGCGGACCTCCAGCAACTCCTGTGGGTCGAGCGGGCCGTCGGTGAGCGGGTCACCGGCACGGACCTTGTCTCCGCTCTTGACGAGCAGCTTTGCGTTGTGCGGAATTGGATACTTGGAGGCTGGGACCACATCTTCGGCGCGGATCACAAGGCCGTCCTTCGACTTCACGAGCATCCCCTTCACCGAGGCGGTGAGGTCGCCCTGCGTTGCCGAGGTACCGATGAGCTGACCCGCCTCAAGCAGATCGCCTTCACGCGCGGTGACAGATGCGTCGATTGGAAGGTCAAGTTCAACTTCATAAACTTCACGATGCGTAACCTCAACGACGGTTCCCGCTTCGCTTCGAATGACTTCGACCACGCCATCAATGCGGCTGATCTCTGCCTTCCCCTTCGGCTTGCGTGCCTCGAAGAGCTCTTCAACGCGCGGCAAACCTGCGGTGATGTCCACGCCAGCGACACCGCCGGTATGGAACGTTCGCATCGTGAGCTGCGTACCAGGCTCGCCGATCGACTGCGCCGCCATGATGCCTACGGATTCACCGAGGGCAATGATCTCGCCCGTTGCAAGGTTGCGGCCGTAGCAGGACTGGCAGACGCCCGCAGGGGCAACGCAGCTGAGTGGTGAGCGAACAGCAACTGACTGCGCGCCACTCGCTGCAATCGCTGCCGCGAGCGCATCGGTCAACTCGGTGCCGCGATCAATCTTTTCACTTCCAGCCTTCAAATCTGCAGCGGCAAGGCGACCGACCATGCGACGCGCAAACGCGGCGCGCAGCTCTGGCATGTCCTGATGGTCGTCGCTGATCGGCCACTCGCTCCCGATGACTTCGGCCGTATCTGCAAGCGTGATCTCTGTGGCCTCAAGGGTGCCGCAATCTGCAATGCGTACGATCACGTCCTGCGCAACGTCAACGAGACGTCGCGTGAGGTAGCCGGAGTCTGCCGTTCGAAGCGCGGTGTCAGCCAAACCCTTGCGCGCGCCGTGCGTGGAGATGAAGTACTCGAGAACCGTCATCCCCTCACGGAAGTTTGACTTCACGGGCACGTCAATAATGCGGCCAGAAGGATCGGCCATGAGCCCGCGCATCGCGCCAAGCTGGCCAATGTTTCCCTTGTTTCCGCGTGCACCAGAGTTCGTCATCATGAGGAGTGGGTGGAACTGCGGATCAACGCCACCGACCTTCGCGTTCAACTCGTCCATCATGGCGGTGCCGATCTCGCCGGTCGCCTTCTGCCAGAGTCGAATCACGTTCTTGTAGCGCTCTTCTTCAGTGATGAGACCCTGCGTGTACTGGCCATCTACCTTGGCGACATCCTTGTCCGCCTCAGCAATGATCGCCTTCTTCCCCTTCGCCATCGCAATATCAAAGACAGAGATCGTCATACCGCCTCGGGTCGCCGCCTCAAAGCCGACGCGCTTGATGCCGTCGGCGAGGAGTGCGGTCTCGCCCTTGCCGAGGAGTTCAAAGGAGCGGCTGATCAGCTTGCGCAGGTCGGCGCGCGCCATCTCCTGGTTCACGAAGCGGAGACGGTCTGGAAGGATCTGGTTGAACTTGACGCGACCGATCGTGGTCTCAACGCGCTGTTCAACAATGGCGTCTGCCGCTTCGTCCCAGACGCGAGCGGTGACATCAATTGGGGCGTGCAGCTTCACCTGTCCGAGTTCGTAGGCGAGCAGGGCCTCCGTCTCATCCGAGAAGCGGCGGCGCTTTTCGCCTGACTCGAGCGCGCGCTCCTGCGTCAGGTAGAAGCAGCCGAGCACCATGTCCTGCGTTGGCGTCACGATCGGCGTGCCGTCTGCAGGAGAGAGCAGGTTGTTGGCGGAGAGCATCAGCTCGCGCGCCTCCTGCTGTGCGGCCTCGGAGAGCGGCACGTGCACCGCCATCTGGTCGCCGTCGAAGTCTGCGTTAAACGCGGTGCAGACGAGCGGGTGAATGCGGATGGCGGAGCCTTCCACGAGCACTGGCATGAACGCCTGGATGCCGAGTCGGTGCAGGGTTGGCGCGCGGTTGAGCAAGACTGGATGATCCTGGATCACATCCGCAAGCACATCCCAGACGGCGTCGGTGGCGCGCTCGGTGAGGCGCTTCGCACTCTTGATGTTGTGCGCGTGGCCGAGCTCAACAAGTTGTCGCATCACGAACGGCTTGAAGAGCTCGAGCGCCATCTTCTTCGGGATACCGCACTCGTGCAGCTTCAGCTCTGGACCAACCACGATGACGGAGCGTCCGGAGTAGTCGACGCGCTTGCCGAGCAGGTTCTGGCGGAAGCGACCCTGCTTCCCCTTGAGCATGTCGCTGAGCGACTTCAGGCGGTGGTTGCCGGTACCGGAGATGGCACGTCCACGTCGACCGTTATCAATCAGGGCGTCCACCGCCTCCTGGAGCATGCGCTTCTCGTTGCGCACGATGATCTCTGGCGCGCCAAGTTCGATGAGGCGCTTGAGGCGGTTGTTGCGGTTGATGACGCGTCGATACAGGTCATTGAGGTCCGACGTGGCGAAGCGTCCACCGTCGAGCTGCACCATTGGGCGCAGGTCTGGTGGGATCACCGGGAGGACGGAGAGGATCATCCACTCAGGGCGCGCGCCGGATCGGCGGAACGCCTCAATCAGACGGAGGCGCTTGATCGCCTTCTTGCGGCGCATGCCGGCGGTGTTGCGCACCTCAACGGCGAGCTCCTTCGACTCCTTGTCCAGGTCGATCTGCTCAATCAGTTCGCGAACCGCTTCGGCGCCCATGCCAGCGCGGAAGATGCGTGCACCGCGTGGGCGCTCGCTGCCGAACTTCGCGTCAAGCGTACGGAAGCTGTCGAGTTCGTCGTCGCGGCCAATTTCAGGAAGGAGTTGATATGGCTTCAGGCTGAGCAGCGCCTTCTTCTCCTTCGCGATCTCTTCCTTGCGGCTCTGCGCCGAGGTCTTCGCGTTCGCGCGGAGCCCAGCAATCTCGCCTTCGGCGAGCGCCTTCAGGTCGGCGCGCTTCTGCTCGCCCTCCTTATTGATCTGCTCCTTCTGATTCGTGAAGGCCTCTTCTGCGTCGAGTGACGCCTGGGTGAGGACGGCGCGTAGCCGCGCCTTTCCATCCTTGCCGCCGAGGGCACGGTCGGCAACGATGACTTCTGCAGTTGGCTCAAAGATGATGGCGCCGTCGGCAGCCGCTTCGCCAAGGTCGTTGATTGCCTTCTCCGTCACTTGCGCCGCTTCACCCATCCCCTGGGCTTTCTCGGCGCGGTCTGACTCCACCTGCTCGAGTCGTGCGCGAATCTCGCGATCCAACTCAGTAAGTTGTCGCTTCAGGCGCGCATTGATCTCGCTCTCTTCCTCTGCAGTGGCGCCGCCGCCACGTCCTGCGAGCTCGTCATCGAGACCCTTGAGGGCCTCCTTGCGTGCCGCTTCGTCAACACTGGTGACGATGTACTGCGCGAAGTAGAGGACCTTCTCCAGGTTGCGCGGTGAGATCTCGAGCAGCGTCGCGAGGCGGCTCGGCGTCCCCTTGAAGTACCAGATGTGCGAGACCGGGCTCGCCAACTGGATGTGGCCCATGCGCTCACGGCGGACCTTGGATCGTGTGACCTCAACGCCACACTTGTCGCAGATGATCCCCTTGTAGCGGATGCGCTTGTACTTTCCGCAGTAGCACTCCCAGTCGCGCGTTGGCCCGAAGATGCGCTCGTCGAAGAGGCCGTCCTTCTCTGGCTTCAGCGTGCGGTAGTTGATCGTCTCAGGCTTGGTGACCTCGCCCTTTGACCAGCCACGGATCTGCTCAGGGCTCGCTAGCGCAACACGGATCGCGTCAAAATTGTTGACTTCCAACATTGCTCGCTCCTTTCCTGTGTTCCGCTACTTAGAAATCTGCGCCGGACTCAAAGCCCGACAGATTGATGCCAAGGTTTGGCGTTGCATATCCACCCGGATCCTCAAGCAGCTCGATCTGCTCGTCCTCGGCGTTGAGGATCTCCACGTTGATGCCGAGGCTCTGGAGCTCCTTGACGAGCACCTTGAACGACTCCGGTACGCCTGGCGCCTGGATGCGTTCGCCCTTGACGATCGCCTCGTACGCCTGCACGCGTCCAACCACGTCGTCTGACTTGACGGTGAGGATCTCCTGGAGAATGTTTGCGGCGCCGTACGCCTGCAACGCCCAGACCTCCATCTCGCCGAATCGCTGTCCGCCGAACTGCGCCTTTCCACCGAGCGGCTGCTGGGTGATGAGGCTGTATGGCCCGGTTGAGCGCGCGTGGATCTTGTCCTCTACCAAGTGGTGCAGCTTCAACATGTAGGTCACGCCAACGGTGATCGGTCGGTCGAACTCCTTGCCGCTCTTACCGTCGCGCAGCGTGATCTTGCCGTCGGCTGGGAGGCCGGCCGCTTCGAGTTCGGCGATAATCTTCTCTTCGGTCGCGCCGTCAAAGACTGGCGTGGCGCCCTTCAGGCCCTGCTTCGCAAGCGCCCAGCCGAGGTGCGTCTCAAGAAGCTGGCCAATGTTCATGCGGCTCGGCACGCCGAGCGGATTGAGGATGATGTCAACAGGGGTTCCGTCTGGGAGGAACGGCATGTCCTCAACTGGGAGGATGCGTGAGACGACGCCCTTGTTGCCGTGACGGCCGGCCATCTTGTCACCAACAGAGATCTTGCGCTTCTGTGCCACAGAGACGCGCACCAACTGGTTGACGCCCGCGGAGAGATCCGCGTCTTCGCGAAGGAACTCGCGCACCTCCACCACTGTGCCGCGCTCGCCGTGTGGAAGTCGCAGCGATGAATCCTTCACCTCGCGCGCCTTCTCGCCGAAGATCGCGCGGAGGAGTCGCTCTTCCGCCGTCACTTCGGTCTCGCCCTTCGGTGTGATCTTTCCTACGAGGATGTCGCCTGGGCGCACCGCCGCGCCGACGTGGATCACACCCTTCTCGTCGAGGCTGGCGAGCAGCTCTTCTGGAACGTTGGCAATGTCGCGGGTGATCTCTTCTGGACCGAGCTTCGTCTCGCGCGCCTCGGTCTCATGCTTCTCAATGTGAATGGAGGTGAAGACATCTTCGCGAACGAGTCGCTCACTAATGATGATGGCGTCTTCGTAGTTGTAGCCCTCCCATGACATGTAGGCCACGACCACGTTCTGACCGAGCGCAAGCTCGCCCTGATCGGTGGACATGGAGTCTGCAATCACCTGGCCCGGAGTTACGCGGTCGCCAACCTCTACGGATGGGCGGTGGTTGAGGCAGGTCCCCTGGTTGGATCGGACAAACTTCAACAGGACGTAGCGGTCCATATCCTTCTTGCTCGACGCCTCATCAGGCTCGACAACGATCAGGTCGGCGGCAACGGAGGTGACCACGCCTGCTCGACGGGCGATCACCACCTGGCCGGAGTCACGCGCCGCGCGACCCTCAACGCCAGTGCCGACCACGGGAGCGTTCGGCGAGATCAGCGGCACCGCCTGCCGCATCATGTTCGATCCCATGAGTGCGCGGTTGGCGTCGTCATGCTCAAGGAACGGGATGAGCGCGGTCGCCACGGAGACGACCTGCTTCGGCGAGACGTCCATGAACTCAACCTTGGACGGCTCAACCAACTCAAAGCCTTCGCCCTTGCGGCAGTAGATGCGCTCGCCAACGAGGTGCGAGTTCTCGTCGAGTTCGGCGTTCGCCTGGGCGATCGCGAAGCGCTCCTCTTCGTCCGCTGGGAGGTAGACCACGTCATTAGTGACGCGACCCTCCTTCACGCGGCGATAGGGCGTCTCAATGAAGCCGAGGTCGTTGACGCGACCGAAGGTCGCCAGCGATCCGATCAGTCCGATGTTCGGACCTTCCGGTGTCTCAATTGGGCAGATTCGGCCGTAGTGGCTGTGGTGGACGTCGCGGACGTCGAAGCCGGCGCGCTCGCGCGAGAGGCCGCCTGGGCCGAGCGCGGAGAGGCGGCGCTTGCTGGTGAGCTCGGCGAGTGGGTTCGTCTGATCCATGAACTGGCTCAACTGTGAACCGCCGAAGAACTCCTTCATGGCCGCAACCACTGGACGCACGTTGACGAGCGCGCTCGGCGTCGCCTTGTCGTCTTCTTGAATGGTCATGCGCTCCTTGATGACGCGCTCCATGCGCAGCAGGCCGACGCGGAAGGCGTTCTGGATCAGTTCGCCGTTGGCGCGTACGCGGCGGTTGCCAAGGTGGTCGGTGACGTCTCGATGTGCGCCGCCCTCGTTCGCAATGATCAGGTGACCAACAATCGCGGCGAGATCTTCGCGCGTCAGTGTGCGAGTTGCATCGCCTGGCAGCTCAAGGTTCATGAGACCAGCGGTCTCCTTGAGTCGCTGCGTGAACTTGTAGCGACCGACGCGACCAAGGTCGTATCGTCGTGCATTGAAGAAGAGATTCTCAACGAGCGAGCGGGCATTGTCGCCGGTGGGTGGATCGCCTGGTCGCAGTCGCTTGTAGACTTCAACGAGCGCTTCGCTACGAGTTGCGGTCGTGTCCTTCTCCAGCGTGTTGGCAACATATGGATGCTCCGGGTTGCTCGGCATGCGCGAGAAGAGGCCCGCAATCTCGTCGTTCGTTTCGTAGCCGACCGCACGCAAGAGCGAGGTGGCGGGAAGCTTTCGCTTCCGGTCTACCTTCACGTAAAGTTGATCCTTGCCGCTCGTCTCAAACTCCAACCACGCGCCGCGATTTGGAATGACCTTCGCCGACCAGAGCGCACGACCCGAAACTGGATCGACGGTGTCGGTGTAGAAGACTCCTGGTGAACGAACGAGCTGCGATACAACAACGCGCTCCGCTCCATTGATGATGAATGTTCCCTGGCTCGTCATCCATGGGAAGTCGCCCATGTAGATCTGCTGGCTGCGAATCTCACCCGTCTCAAGGATCTTTAGTTCAGCGGTGACCATGAGTGGTCGCGCGTAGGTTGCGTCCTTGGTACGCGCATCCTCTTCGTTCACCTTCGGATCCTTGAACTCGTAATCAAGGAAGGCAAGCTCCATGCGCTTGCCAGTGAAGTCGCGGATTGGGCTGATCTCCTCAAGCAGTTCAGCGAGGAATGTCTTTGTCCCCTTTGGCAGCGGTGTCGCGCCAGGGATCCACTCAGGGCCGACAAATGCGGCGAATGATGTGGTCTGAAGATCAATAAGGTTTGGGATCTCGAGGATCTCTGGAATACGTGAGTAGAACTTTCGGTTACCGGTCGAGCCAGCGCGGTTGGTGCGAGAAGGCATGCGGCAGCTCCTTCGGCAATATGGTCGCGATCGAGCGAAGGGTGAGCCTAGCCTAGTTCCCCACACCTTGGCAAGCGGAAGCCCCTCCCCACCCGCCTATCGGCGGGGTGAGAGGGGCTCCAGCAGCGATTGTTACAGAATCGAGACTACTTGAGCTCGACCTTTGCGCCCGCCTCGGCGAGGGCGGCAACGATCTTCTCGCCCTCGGACTTGGCGATCCCTTCCTTGATGGCCTTCGGGGCTGCGTCCACCAGGTCCTTCGCCTCCTTGAGGCCGAGACCGGTGAGCTCGCGGACCACCTTGATCACCTGGATCTTGTTGGCGCCTACTTCAGAAAGGATCGCGCTGACGGTGTCACCGCCTGCAGCGGCAGCGTCGCCACCACCACCGGCCGCGGGGGCTGCCGCCACCGCAACTGGAGCCGCGGCGCTAACGCCGAACTTCTCCTCGAACGCCTTGACGAACTCGGAAAGCTCAAGCACGGTCATCTCGCTGACGGCCTCGAGCAACTGGTCAGTAGTGAGCTTCGACATTTCTCTCTCCTTCTTCAGCCATGAGGCTGATCAATGGTTTTATTCACGCCCATGCGGGCTGGATTAGGCCGCCTCGGCCTCGCGCTTGCTCTTGTATGCGCCCAGTGCGTAGCCCGCCTTCTGGAGTGGGGCTGCGAACAGGAACGCGACCTTCTGGACTGGAGCCTGGAAGGCGCCCGCCACCTTGGCGAGGAGCACTTCGCGGGTCGGGAGCTTTGAGAGCGCAGTGAGCTGCGAAAGGTTGAGGATCGCCTCACCCAGCACCGCTCCCCGAACCTCAACGGCCGGATACGCCTTCAAGGCGCCCAGTACCGTCTTCGCAAGGACCGCCTCGTCACCAGAGCCGAACGCGATCGCCGTTGGACCCTTGAGAAGGTCCGGAAGCGTCGTGTTGCCGAGCTCGTTCGCAGCGACGCGCATCAAGCGGTTCTTCACCACTCGATACGTGATCCCCTGCGCCCGCAGCGTTGTACGGATCGCGGCGAATTCCGAGACCGTCAACCCACGGTAGGACGAGAGGATCAGCCCGCGGCTGCCCGACAACTCCGTTCGGAGCGTGTCGATCGTGTCGCGCTTTTTCTGCGTTGGCACGGTTCCTCCTAGCTTGGGCGCACATGCCGGTGCGCCTCGGCGGGTGCTGCTGGCACCCCTGCAACGGTCCGCGTCACAGGGGGCCGCGCTCCACGCGCTAGGAACCCTGCCTCTGCGTGCCCACCCCACCCTCAGCTGATCACTCAACTGCCTGTGGAGCGACTTAGGTTCCTGACCGCAAGGCCAGGATCACACGCTCTCTTCGGCGAATCGTCGTATTTCATCTCCCTGGCGTCTCCACCAGGGCGCTCTGTTTCGTGCCGATCAACCGGATCGGCGCGGATTGGGAGTCTACCCCGAAGCGAGGGCTCCCGCTAGACGCTAGCTCGCCGCAGCCAGGAGGGCAGGCACGTCAACGGCGATGCCAGGCCCCATGCTTGCGGAGATGCTCACGCCTTTGATGTAGGTCCCCTTGAGACCGGTTGGCTTGGCGCGGTTGATCGCTTCAAGGAGTGCGCCGAGGTTGCCCACGATCTGCTCCTCGCTGAAGCTCGCCTTGGCGAAGCCGAGGTGGATGATCGCCGACTTATCCAGCTTGAACTCCACACGTCCGGACTTCAGCTCACCGATCGTGCGCTCAAGATCCATGGTGATCGTCCCCGCCTTTGGGTTCGGCATCAAGCCCTTGCGGCCAAGCACCTTTCCGAGCTTGCCGACCTGGCCCATCATGTCTGGAGTGGCGATGGCAACATCGAAGTCAAGCCAACCACCATCAACCTTGGCAACAAGGTCGGCAGCGCCAACCTCATCGGCGCCAGCCTTCGTGGCCTCAAGCGCCTTCTCGCCTTGGGCGAAGACGGCGATGCGCACGCGCTTACCGGTGCCGTGCGGCAGGCCAACCGTGCCTCGGACCGCCTCTTCTGATTGACGCGGGTCGACGCCGAGGCGAATGTGCACCTCAACCGTCTGATCAAACTTGGTGTTCGCGGTCTTCTTCACCAGGGCGGCCGCCTCAAGAGGGGCGTACTGCTTCTCTGGGTCAACCAACTTTGCCGCTTCGAGATAACGCTTTCCGTGCTTTGCCATCTTGCTTCCTCCTTATCGGCCGCCTTCGGCCTCCCCCTTCACCGCGGGGTTGCGGCGATCGTCAGGCGACGACCTCTACTCCCATTGAACGGGCGGACCCCTCGATCATTGAACAGGCGGCCTCAATGCTTGTGGCATTCAGGTCGACCATCTTCTTCTGGGCGATGTCCAAGACCTGCGCCTTGGTGATCTTCCCTGCGCTGCCGGCCTTATGGTCGCCAGCACCCTTCTCAATTCCAGCCGCCTTGCGGATCATGTCCGCAGCCGGTGGCGTCTTGAGAATGAAGGTGAATGAGCGATCTTCAAAGATCGTGATCACCGCTGGGATGACCTCGCCCTTGCGATCAGCCGTCTTCTCGTTATACGACTTCGTGAACTCCACGATGTTGATGCCGTGGGGCCCGAGTGCCGTACCGACTGGCGGCGCGGGGGTTGCGCCGCCTGCTGGCAGCTGCAACGTGACGGTTGCGCGAATCTTCTGTGCCATGTTCTCGCTCCTCCTGCTCTCTCGTTACAGCTTTGCGACCTGAAGCAGGTCGAGCTCGACCGGCGTCTCACGGCCGAAGATTGATACCAGGACCTTCACCTTGCTTCGCTCGGCATCGATCTCTTCAACCGTGCCAACGAAGTCTGAGAATGGTCCATCGGTGACGCGGACTGACTGACCCTTGACGAACGCCACCTTGACGGTTGGCGCCTGGCCAACACCGAGCTGTCGCAGGATCTGCTTCACCTCTGTCTCGGTCAGGGGGACGGGGTCGGCCTTCATCCCTGGGATGGCGGATCCGCCGACGAAGCTCGTGACGCCTGGCGTGTTGCGCACCACGTACCAGCTCTCTGGCTCCATGTACATGTCCACGAGCACGTAGCCCGGATAGATCTTCTTCTGAACGGTCGTGCGCACACCGCCGCGGATCTGGATCTCGTCTTCCATGGGGACAACCACCTGGAAGATGCGGTCCTTCATATCCATGGACTCAATGCGGTGCTCAAGGTTCGCCTTCACCTTGTTCTCAAATCCTG
>Ga0208233_1000103_pt1 | contig 14958 bp, 19 predicted proteins | sample LakMenEpi07Sep12_FD_150679 | JGI IMG/M metagenome (GOLD analysis project Ga0208233, IMG submission 150679) | Freshwater microbial communities from Lake Mendota, WI - 07SEP2012 deep hole epilimnion (SPAdes) | ecosystem: Environmental > Aquatic > Freshwater > Lake > Epilimnion/Euphotic zone ... | reverse complement strand
CCGGGTTTAGTGTTAATCAGTACTCAAACAATTGGTACGGGTGTATCGGCAGTTAATTTTACAAACGTTTTTTCGTCTGCGTATGCGGCGTATCGCATTACCTACTATCACACGTCATCAAGTAGTTCCAATTCGTCAATTTTGGCACAATTAGGTACGGGCTCGGCAACGACAACAAACTACAACGCCTACCTTTTTACGCAATTTAACCCATGGGGTACGTCAAACCAAGCGGCCCAAGCCATTACTAGCGGTTTTATGTTGTCGTACACGGGTGGCGTTACCAATTTTGGCGCAATGGATTTGTTTGCCCCAAATTTGGCGCGACCAACATACGCGGGCGGATTTTATAGCACAGACGTAAACGGTGGCTTTACATCAGGCCGCCAAACCGATAACACCCAATTCACGTCGTTGCACGTTTCCGCCGCAACCGGAACAATTACAGGCGGTGCTATTAGTGTTTACGGGTACAGCGTATGATTTATTTAACACAAATTGACGGCGAAACGCGCAACATGACCCAAGAGGAACAAACAGCGTTGGACACTTGGCGCGCATTGGAAAACGAAATACAAGAAAAAGCCGTTGCCGAACACGCCACAACACGCGCTAGCGCATTAACAAAATTAGCGGCGTTGGGTTTAACAAATGAGGAAATAACGGCGTTGGTTGGCTAATGAATAACGACGCAAAACTACAAACCGCCGACCAAACGTTAAAAGGCGCGTTTATCGGCTTGGTTACATACTTGGCTTATAAATACGGTTGGGATATGCAACTGATTGCATTGGGTATTCCGGTCGTTTCCGGTGTATTGGCTTGGGTTTCTACGTTGGTCGGTAATCGCAATACGGCTTGTTTGTTTGTCAAAAAGTCCGAGGATAATGCCTAAACCATACGAGGCGCCCAAGGCGCCGGTCGTAAGCGGCAAGCTTGCCGGTACTGAAAAATGGGTTGACTTGGCCGAACATTACAGCGGCGGCGCATTGTGGAATAACGGCACGTGGGTACAGCGCGACATTAAAGGCAAACCCGGCCAAATAAGCAACCACGCAAAAGGCATTGCGGCCGACTTGTCGTATCGGCGTATTGAGCCACGCAATAAGGGCGTCAGCGGCGGCCGCAAAAAGTCGCTTGACTTTATAAACCGTTGCCTTGCCAATTATGACGTTTTAGGGGTAATGCTTGTTATTGACTATTGGCCGCAACCTTTCGGCCGGTCGTGGCGCTGTGACCGCGCCGGCCTCGGTGTCGTCAAACCAAACCATGCGGAAGCTTGGCGACAAGCAACCGTTGAAACGTTTTTCGGGGCGCCCTGCGGCGATTGGTGGCACGTTGAAATAACGCCGGCTATGGCCAACGACCCTAAAGCCGTAGAAGCCGCTTTTAATGCGGTGTTCGGGGTATCCACAACTACGCCGTAGCCCTACGGTATGGTGGCTGTACCGACAGAAACGGGCAAAATTATGGCGTATCTTATGCAAAAAGCCGCAGCGGCGTTATTTGCTGTTTGGGGCCTATTTGTCGTATCGGGTGCTAACGTCGGGTTTTACCGGCCGCAACCAAGCGAACCGGTCAGCCCCTCGGCCCAAATTTATGAGGGTTACGAGGCACCGGTAGAGGCAAATACCCCCGCTCTACCGGTTGCCGTCCCGGTGACGACCACGACAATTACCACGATTGCTAATTGCGGCGACGTGGTGCGTTTAGGGGCGGCATTAGGTTGGCCGGAAACTGAGCTAGCAACGCTTAGGACAATTGCCAACGCCGAAAGTCGTTGCAGCCCTTGGGCGCACAACTACGAGGACCCTCACGGCGGCAGCTACGGCCTTTTGCAAATAAACGGCTTTTGGTGTCTGCCTAACGCCAATTGGCCTATCGGTTGGCTGCAAGAAAAAGGCATTGTTTCTAATTGCGACGACCTTTACAGCGCGACCGCAAATTTGTTAGCCGGGTTGGCCATATGGCACGAAACCGGTTGGCAGGCATGGAGTACCTTTAGCGGTGAGTAACGAGCAACCGTACATAGAACCGGGTTTTACCAAAGAGACAAGGACAGAAATTATGACAGAGATAGACAGACAAATTGAGCACGAGCGCAACGTTGCCATAGGGCGACACCACGCCGCGCTAATGGGCATTATTGACGAAATATTTGAGAACAAACCGCGTACACCGCGCGATACTTGGCTTGTTCGGCAACTTAAAAATATGCGCGTAGACATGCAGCTTTCGGGCAATGACCATTACGACAACGTACTTAGCCAAGCCATTTTGGAATTAGGCGGCGAATTGTGACCGACCAACCACAATTGTTTACGTCAGTCGTCGGCCTTGGCGGTGCGCGTGAGGTAGTAAGCCGACCATTGACCCCGTTTGGGGTAGCCATGCAAATTAGCCAAGCGGTCGCTAAAGCCAAGTGGACGCCAGAGCAGCAGGCCGCCGTTGACGCGGCTATAGCGGTTGTGGCGCAAGCCAAGGGCCGTTTTACGGCTGACGACGTTTGGGCGCAGCTTGGCGCCGACTTTCCGGTTACTAAGGGCTTGGCTGGCCGGCTTAATGCAGCGGTGCGGCGCAAGCTCATAGTTAATACCGGTGAGGTTGCTCATGCCAAGCGCGGCGGGTTGCATGACCACGCGCAACGTTTGACCGTTTGGGCGTTTAACGGGGGCAGCAAATGACAATTCAGCTTAATTACCGGCAATTGTTAGTAGATTGTTTAGACGTTTTTGCGGCCAATTACCAATGCCCCGATTGCGCGCAAAAAAGCGCGTTTTACCTAGAAAATTGCCTAAACCCGTTACATGAGCTGCACGACCATAAATACTTTTTAGAAAGCCAAGAAAATGGCGTTTGACCTTGCCAATTATGAGCCGGTAGCGGCCCGGTTGTCGCGGTGGCTAGAAACACCGACACCACAACAAAAACGGGTTTTGACGTATTTGGTGCATTACAACGACGACCGTTGTGTATTTCGTGCCGAATTGTATTTAGACGACGTGCTTATTGCGACGGGTTGGGCTGAGGAAACGCGCGGCGAGGGCCACGTTAACCGGACAAGTCACCTAGAAAATTGTGAGAGCTCAGCCGTAGGCCGCGCCTTGGCTAATGCGGGCCTTGCGGGCAGCGACCATACAAAACGGCCGTCACGCGAGGAAATGCAAAAGGTACAGCGACTAACCCCGGTAGAGGACCCTTTCCCAACGGTCGTTGACCTTAACGCAAGCGGTACCGCGACCGATAAGCAACGAAATTTTATTCGTTTGCTATTAAACCGCAAAGGTTGGGACATAGCAACACAAACACAGTACGTAACCGATATGTTTGGCGAACCTATCAGTATTAGTAAATTATCGCCCTCGCAAGCGTCAAAGCTCATTAAGGCGCTGCAGGAATGAGACGCAACTACCTTTTACCGGTGTATTTCCTTGTTATTACGTTGGGGGTTGCGTTGTGGGTAATGTAAACGACATTTTGGACCGTTTAGAAACGGTGTTTATGCGTATTGAGCGCGCCGCTATCTTGTCTGAGCGTTTGCAAAAGCTTTCGGCTACTGAGCGTTTGTATTCGGTCATGCTGCAACGCCGTTTACGGTATGTAGTGCGTGACCTTTGTAAAGAGGCTTTAGAGGTTTTGCGAGAATACGAAAAAGTTTGAGCGTTTAACACAATTTAGGTATGCCGGTCGCACCGGTGCTTTCGGGCGGCGTAACCCGACGTAGGTGCAAGTCCTCGGCGCTTAACAAGCGTTAGTTAGCCCGTTAGAAAGGCGGGTAAAGCCCCTGCACGAAAACAAGACGGGTAGGGCTAGTGCGAGCTGAGCGACAATCGGCCGGTAGTGGGTACCGGGGGCGTTACGCCCTAGACGTTCTACACAACACCAACACAAACAAACACCACAACAAAACCAACTAACCTAAACCCGACAGATGAGCCACGCCACCAACACCGACAGCAAGCCGCGTACGCGGCGCGCTAGGCCAAGCGAAGCGCGGCAGCGGTAGCCCCATGCCACGCGCCTACTCAAACCCCGAATACCAACGCAACCGCGCAACAATACTTGCAGAAAAACCACCATGTACCTATTGCGGCAAACCCGCCGACACCGCCGACCACATAATTGAACTAGACAGAGGCGGCGACCATTCCCTAGACAACTTGACCCCGGCCTGCCACAAATGCAACAGCAAAAAAGGCAGCTTGTACCAAGCAAAAAAACAAGCACTAACACAACACAACCGACGCGAAGCCCTACGCGATAAAGGAATACCAATAACAAACGAAAAAACAAAACCCGTTTTTTTACACAGCAAACCCATGACCCCGGCCCCAAGCTTGCGTATATATTTTGAGGGGGAACAGCCCGAACCGGCGCTAACCGGCCATGACCGGCCGAGACTAGAGACGATTACGGCGAACGCGGCGGGTTCGTTCGCTGACGACTTGGGGGGATGGGCGAAAGAGGTATTGGGCTATGACCTTATGCCTTGGCAATGGCATACTTTGACGCGGCAGCTTGCTTATGACGAGGCCGGCGACTTGTTGCACCGGTACGCGTTTACGTCAACGGCTCGGCAAAACGGTAAAACGGTGGCGCTTGAATTTCTCATTGCTTTTTGGCTTTGCCATATGCCCCAAATTAGGGGCGAGAAACAATTAGTGCTTTCTACGGCTCACCGCCTTGACTTGGCGGTAATGCTCTTTGACGAGCTTGCCCCCAAATTAGAACGGGCCTATAACGCGGAATACAAACGCTCATATGGCCGTAACCGGCTGACTATGCCCGACGGCTCAACGTGGATAGTGCGCGCCGCCAACGCCAACGTCGGTCACGGTATGAGCCCAAACCTTATTGTTGCCGACGAAATTTGGAATATAAGCGGCGAGGTCATAGACGGCGGCCTTATCCCTAGCCAACGAGCAAAGAAAAACCCGTTGCTTTCTATGTGGTCAACCGCCGGCACCGAACGTAGTAGGGCCATGCTTAAGTGGCGAGAACAAGGCCTAAAAGCCATAGACGACCAACAGCCCGGACCGCTTTACTTTGCCGAATGGTCCCCGCCCCCGGAATTGGACCCTATGACCCCGCAAGCGTGGGGTTGGGGCAACCCGGCCCTCGGCTACACATTGACCCCCGAAACAATATTTGCCGAAAGCCAAAACCCTGACCGCGCCCAATTCCTACGCGCCTCGGTCAACGTATGGGTAGCTTCCGACCAAGCTTGGCTACAGCCGGGCGTATGGGCCGGCTTGCAACACAACGACCCGCTACCCGCCGGCGGCGTAATAGCCATAGAAAACAGCGTTGACGAAAGCCGCTATTTCGGGCTACGGGCCGTTGCGCTACCCGACGGCCGAACGTGCCTAACCGTTGCGTTTGTTTGCAACAGCTACCAAGAAATGTTGGCAGCCGTCAAACCGTACACAACGCAACCCGGCATTATGTTTGCCGTAACCCCGTCAATTGACCTACATTGGCCGACCGGGCTACAAACCCGCAAAACGGTTGTTGGTTACGGCGAAATGCTTAAGTGGACCGACCCGGTACGGCAACTAATTAGGCAAGGCATGGTATTACATACCGGCGAAACAATGCTTGCCGAACACATACAACGAGCCGTAGCGGTCCGGTCACAAAACAGTATCGCGTTGAGCTCTCAACGCTCACCGGGACCTATAGAGCTTGCTCGGTGCGCCGTATGGGCTACCGCCTTGGCAAGCAAGCCCAAAGCGTCGGGGAAACCGCTATTGGTCGTTGCCGGCTAATACGCTTGCAGCGGTGGCGGCGTGGCAACCTCCCTTTCTGTCGGGTGCAGAAGCCGCGCCGCCACTACCTAACAGTTTTGCGCCATACTTGACCTATGGGAATTTTCAACCGCACGACCAAAGCCGCAATTAGTCCGGCACCGGTCAAAGCTGCAGCAGCCGGCGGTTACTCACCAAACAGCGCCGGCCTCGGCGTCGGCATGATTGGGCAGTACTACACCTACCAAGAGGGCGACGCGCGCAACCGCGCCGTCAGCGTCCCAACAATTAACCGCGCGCGCGACCTCATGGCAAGCGTTATTGGTTGTATGCCGTTGAAAATGTACAACGAAATTTGGAACGGCGACGAAATGGAAAAAATGCCGTTGGCGCCGCGCTCATGGCTACGTCGTCCCGACCCGACGGTACCGTACCAATTTATTATGTCGTGGACGTTTGACGACTTGCTTTTTTACGGTCGCGCGTTTTGGTACATCACTAGCCGCACCGCCGACGGCTACCCGGCGAGCTTTACCCGTTTGCCGGCCGGCAGCATCAACACTACGGACATGGCCGGCCCCGTTTGGTTCGGTCAGTCAAAACAAATTTATTTTCAAGGCGGCCAATTGGACCCGGAAAACGTCGTGCAATTTTTGTCGCCGTCCCAAGGCCTTATTTACGCCGCACCCGGCGCAGTAGAAACCGCGCTACGTTTGGAAGCCGCGCGGCACCGTAACGCAACCTCAGCGATACCGGCCGGGATATTGCGGCAAAAAGGTGGCGAGCCGTTGAGCGCGCAAGAGCTCGCAGATTTGGCGGCCGCTTTCAATGCGGCGCGCGCAACAAATCAGACTGCAGCATTAAACGAATACCTTGAATACCAAGAGACAATGACGAGCCCTGACAAAATGCTTTTAATTGAAAGCAGCCAATACCAAGCGCTAGAAGCTGCACGTTTGGCAAACGTCCCGCCGTACTTGGTCGGCGTTTCCACCGGCGCGTACTCATACCAAAGCGCACAGCAAGCGCGCGCCGACCTTTACATTTTTGGCGTAAAAATTTATGCCGACGCAATTGCCCAAACGTTGTCAATGGATAACGTCCTACCGCGCGGTACATATGTTGAGTTTGACGCCGACGACTACCTAGAGGAAAACTACTTAGCCGACCAAGAGGACGAACCGCAAGAAAATTCGCAAGAGCAATTAGCAAACAGATAAGGAAAACCAACCATGATTAAATTTGTAGCCAAAGAATTTAGCGTTGACGCAGCCGGCCCCGACGGCAAAGAGCGCCGCACCATTTCCGGCGTCGCCGTCCCCTATAACGTTTTTGCGGTCGTTAGCGACAACACCGAGGTTATGTTTCAGCCCGGCAGCTTGCCGGTGGACGGCAAAGCCCCGCGTTTGTTTATGTACCATGACGCCACGCAACCCGTCGGCGTCGTCAACGAACGCGTAGAAACCCCCGAAGCCATGCTATTTAGCGCCAAAATCAGCGCGACAAGCCTTGGTAACGACGCCCTTGTTATGGCTGCCGACGGCACCATTGACCAAGTGAGCGTAGGCGTAAACCCTACAGAATTCAGCTATGACGACGAAGGCCGAATGATTATTAAAAAGGCCGAATGGCTTGAATTATCGCTTGTGCCGGTAGGGGCGTTTGGTGACGCCGCCAATATTGCCAAAGTCGCCGCAAGTATCCACCAAAACCATGAAAACACCGACCATAATAAGAATGTGACCGAAAGCGAGAAACCAACCATGTCAACCGAAACCCCCGCAGCACCCGCAGCCGTTGAGGCAACCATTCCTACGCCGGCATTGCCCGCGCAGCCACGCAAAGAATTTAAGATGCCGTCGGCCGCCGAATATTTGGCCGCGTACCACATTGGCGGCGACACTTTCCGCAAAGTAAACGACGCCTACGTCAACGCGCGTAAACAAAACTTGAGTGCGCTTGAAGCTGCTGCCGGTGACATTGCCACGACCGACACACCCGGCTTGCTGCCGGTGCCGGTGCTCGGTCCGGTGTTTCAGGACATCAACTACATTCGCCCGTTTGTAACGGCGATTGGTGCGCGCGCATACCCCGACGGCGGCGCAACCAAAACATTTATTCGCCCAACCATTACCACGCATACGCAAGTAGCTGAACAAACCGGCGCAGCCGAATTTGGTGCAGCAGCAGCGCGCACAATGGTAATTGCAGCAAACAGCGTCGCAAAAAAGACGTTTGCCGGACAAGTCACCTTGTCATACCAAGACATTGACTTTACGAGCCCTGCCGCAATGCAGCAAATTCTTAACGACCTCATGGGGCAGTACATGATTGCAACCGACAACTTTGCGGTTGACAGCTTCGTTACCGCCTCAACCACAATCGGCCAATGGGACGGTACGCCAGAGGACCTCATTCTTTTCCTCTACGGTGCGGCCCGCGACATTAGCAACGGCTCTAACCTTTTCCCAACCCATATCGTTATGGGCGCCGACGCTTGGGCAAAGCTCGGTAGCACCGTTGACGCCGACAAGCGCCCACTATTCCCAATGGTCGGCACCCCCGGCCTCGGTGGCTATAACACCTTGGGCGCAGGCAACGTAACCAATTGGTCAACGACCAACCCGCTCGGCTTGCAAATTATCGTTGACAGCAACGTTGCAGCCAAGACAATGGTCGTTTTCCATGCACCGGCCGCCGAATACTACGAACAAGTGCGCGGCTTGCTCAGCGTTGAAAACCCCGGCACCATTTCGCGCACCATGTCTTACTTTGGCTACGCCTCGTTCTTTTTGGCCAAGTCAACGTTCGCGCAGAAAATCACCTACGCCTAAACCGAAAAGAGGCCTAACAAATGGCCACTTATACGGTCACGTTTAAGCAGCTACTAGACAACTACGCGGTACTGCAAACGCTGACAACCAACGACCTAGAGGTTGGCCGGTCGTTTACCGTTACCAACGTCGGCGCGCCATTTAACGGCACGTTTACGGTGTACGCGCTACCCCAATACGAATTTACGGGTACCGACACCGAAGGCAATTTGCTTTACAACGTAGATATGCCGGTAACGAACCAAGTGCTTTACGCGCTGACCGGTACAAACGTAGAACGAACAGCCGCTACCGGGACCATTACATTTAGCCCGGTTTGCACGTGGATAACGGCCCAACAAATTGAAGATTGGCTAGGTATCGGTACCGCGACCGCTGCCGACACAACCTTTTTAACGCAATGCGCAAGCGCCGTAAACCAATTGGCGTTTCGCCGCCGATACGAGGCCGGCTACTTTGACAGCTTGACAACCTCACCAAGCGCCGACGTAACCCTAGGCACCATTATGTGGGGCGGCGCCCTTTACCGGGCTCGCGGCAGCATAGATACGTTTGCATCATTTACCGAAATGGGAACAGCACCCGTAACGGGCCTTAGCCCAATGATTAAACAGCTTTTGGGCATTGACCGGCCGCAGGTCGCATAATGCCGGTTGCCTACACCGACCTTTTTAATGAGTGCCTAGACGACCTCGCGACGACGCTCGGCACCGTAACCGGGTTGCAAGTCGTCACCGACCCCCGCAACCTAGTCCCGCCATGCGTATTTATCGGCGCCCCGTCATTTACCGCGTTTACCTACAACGTTGTACGCATGGAATACCCCGCGCAAATAATCACGCTCGGCCCAAGTAACCTAGACGCCATGCGGTCCCTACTCAATATGTGCGCGCTTGTATTGGCCAAAAACGTCGCCGTTACCGCCGGCCGACCGACAACCTTGGATATTGGCGGGGTAATGCTGCCGGCCTATGAGCTCACTATTGCAATGGAAGCGTCAACGACATGAGCGACACCCGGCTTATTATCCTTTCTGAGCTTGTCGGGACACCCGGCGACGAATACCTACCCAAGCCCGGCGTCAACGTGGACGCGCTTATAGCCAACGGGTTTATTGTTCGCAGCGACAACCCGCAAGTATCCACCAACCCGGCCCCCAAGCCACGTAAAGTAAAAACCAAGCAAGAGGAGTAAAACCATATGGCAACGAGCATTTATCTTTCTAACCCGGTTGTTACGGTCAATTCGGTGGCGCTTACCGGTTGGTGTACGTCGGCGCAATTCCTGCAGCGTTACGACACATTAGAGGACACCACTTTCGGCACCGGTTCGCGTACCTATACGTCAGGCTTGGGCAACCACGAGATTTCGCTTACCTTGTTCGCTTCGTACGCAGCAAACGCAACCTACGCAACGCTTAAGGACCTCGTAGGCACGACCACAACCGTTATTGTCAAACCAACTAACGCCGTGGACAGCGCCACAAACCCCGGTTTTACGTTGACCGGCTGCCTCTTGGCAGAGCTTCCGGTTGTCAATGCAAGCCTCGGAGAGCTCGGCACGTTTGACGTAGTTTTCGTTGGCGGTGTTTACACCACCGACACCACGAACCCGTAATACAACACAACCAAAAGACAGAGGGACAGAATGAAAATAAAATTGCGCGTTACCGTCAAACCCGGCGACGAACCCATTGAGGTAATGACCAATTTGCTTTGTGTTACCGAATGGGAACGGGCAGAAAACCGCAAAATTAGCGACGGCCGAGGCGTCGGTATGTCGGACATGGTGGCTTGGGCTTTTTTTATGTTGAAGCAAAGCGGCCGCCTAATTAAAGAAACGACGTGGCGCGATTGGCTGCAAAATAACCCCGATATGGAAATTGAAGGCGTGGACATGACCGACCCAAACCCTACGGAACCGGCAGCTACCGCCGGTCACTAGCTTCGGTTTTGGTGGCTACGGGGTTTTGGCCGCACGAAATCCCGTTTGACAGCCGCGACCTTGCTACCGTTATTTATCTATTGAATAAGGCGGCCCAAAAATGACACCAACCGTAACCGTTAAAGTGTTCGGTGTCAAAGAGGCGCTAAAAGAGCTGAAAGAGCTTGACGGCGACCGCCGCAAAATGATTAACAAGCAAGCCGCCGAAATAGCCAAGCCTGCAACCGACGCCATTAAAGCCGCGTATCCGACTCAATACCTTTCGGGTATGTCGCGCAAATGGACTGAGCGCGGCCGGCAAAAATTCCCGTATGACCAAAACAAAGCGCGCAAAGGCGTCAGCCTTAAAGTAGATACCGGTAAGCGCAATACGTCAACTATTCGTATACAGCAAATGGACCCGGCGGCGTCAATTATTGACATGGCCGGTAAAGCCGGCGGTGCGAACCCGCAGGGCGCGCGTTTTGTTTCGTTGCTTGAATTGCAATTTGGTCCGGCGTCGCGCGTGATGTGGCCCGAATACTTAAAGCGTGGCCAAGAGGTAGAGCGCAATATGTTTGAGCTTGTTAAAGAGCTTATGGACGCGGTTAATAAGCGGTTGGTGCAGTAATGGCTATTCGCATACCGATTATTTCCGACTTTGACAGCAAAGGCTTAGAAAAGGCCGTTAAACAATTTGAGCAGCTAGAGACAAAGGGCGAGAAAGCACAATTTGCTTTGGAGAAAGCGGCGGCGCCGGCCGGCGTGGCTTTGCTTGCGTTGGGCGGTGCGGCGGCGTTTGCGACCAAGGCGGCCATTGAGGACGCCGCAGCCCAAGAGCAATTGGCCGCAGTATTGCAACGTCAAACCGGGGCGACCGACGAACAGATAGCCGCCAACGAGGAATTTATAGACAGCCTTAGTAGGGCGACGGCGACCGCCGACGACCAACTTAGGCCGGCGCTAGCCCAACTTGTCAACGCGACCGGGAATTTGCGAGAGGGCCAAAACCTTTTACGGGCAGCTACCGACCTCGCAGCCGCAACCAATACCGACCTCGCAACCGCTAGCGCAGCTTTGTCAAAAGCCTATAACGGTAATTTGACGGCACTACAAAAATTGGACCCGTCGCTACGCGACAATATTAAAGCCGGCAGCAGCTTTAACGACGTTATGGCCATATTGGCCAAAACGACCGGGGGCGCCGCAGCCGACGCAGCCAACACAACGGCCGGGCGCTACCGATTACTGCAAATACGTTTCGGTGAGCTGCAAGAGGAAATAGGCGCCAAGCTTTTACCCATTGCCGAAAAGCTTGCAACGTTTTTAACCAATTTGGTGGACATTGTAAGCGCTAACGCAACCGTATTTGTTGCCCTCGGTACTGCCATAGGTGCAATTGCCGGCCTTATCTACGCCGTCAACATTGCCTACGCGGCATATAAAGCCGTAGCGCTCGTTACCAAAGCGTTGAATTTTGCGTTAGCAACGTCGTTTACGGCGGTACAAGTAGCGACCGGTATAGGTATCGCGGTTGTCGCTGCCGGTGCGGCCGCTTTGACCGCTTACATTGTGCAGCAAAAAGCGTTGCAAAAAGAATTAGATAACAGCGTTGACGCGGCGCAAGAGTTTAACGCGGAAATGTCTAAGGCAAGTTACTTGGCTAATGTCAACCGGGGAGACTTGGCACGTTTAGGTGCTGAGCAAGTACGGGAAAATAAAGCGCGTTTAGCGTCAAAAGACGCGCTAGAGGAATGGAATAAAAAAGCCAACGAGGCCGCAAATACGACTAGGGGCGCTTCCGGTGCGACCGAGACATTTAGCGAAAAACTTAAAACGGCTTTGGGCGACGCTTTAGAAAAAGCCAAGAGCAACCTAGACACCGCCAAAGAGGCGTTTACCAATTTTGCTACGGCCGTTTCAACGAGCGTTAAAGCCGGTTTGTCGTTTGCTGCCGCTTACCAATCTATGCAAGCCGCAACGCAAAACGCCGGCAAAGCATCAGCGGAATTAAAAGACGCGCAAGCCGACTTAGCCAAAGCAATCAGCAAGGGCGACATAGACGATATTGCCAAAGCCCAAGAGCGTTTAACGGCCGCGCAAGTAGCCGACGCCAAAGCGGCCGAGGAAAACAAACAAACGTTTTTGGGCCGTATTGCCGCGCAAGTAGAGGGCGTTAAAGAATACGCCGCCAACCTACAAACTTTGTTGCAACGCGGGTTGTCACAAGACGCCCTAAAATACGTTTTGGACGCGGGCGCCGAAGCCGGTAGCGCTATTGCGCGAGAGCTAGTAGCCGGCAATACCGAGCTCATTACCGGGCCAGAGGGCGTAAATGCAATGGTCGCAGCCGCGCAAGCTGCCGCCGACGCTGTAGGCCTCAACGCGGCTAGCCGTTGGTATCAGGCCGGCATTGACCAAGCAACCCAAATTGTTGACGGTTTAGACGCAACGCTAAAACGGCTTACGCCCAAGCTCATGGCCCGTATGGACGCCATTGCGGCAAGCCTTAAGCGCACCGTTGACGTAACGGTACGCATTACCGAGAGCGTTACGCGCATTGTTTCAGAGATAGGCCAAGGCAAAATACCCAAGCTTGCGGAGGGCGGCATAGTGACCAAGCCGACCCTTGCGCTTATTGGTGAGGCCGGACCCGAGGCCGTAGTACCGCTAAGCCGCTTAGGGACCGGTGGCGGCGTCACGGTCAACGTCAACGGCGGGCTCGCAACAAGCGCCGAAATAGGCCAAGCCGTCGTAAATGCCATTAGGGCTTACAACCGGTCGGCAGGACCCGCCAATATTGCGGTTGCGTAATGGCCGGCGTACCCATTGTTCAATCGGGCGATTACGCCCTACTTATTGACACCGGTTTTATACAAGACGGCTTTACCTTAGACGACCCCGAAAAAGGTTTATTAAATAACACCGAATACGTTTTAGACGGCACAACCGACTTTGCCGACGTAACGACCGGAACAATTGGCATAAACGTAAAACGCGGCCGCCGTGACGTAGGGGACCAATTCAGCGCCGGCACCATGAGCTTTACCCTCAACGACACCTACGCCGACGGCGTATTTAACCCATTTGACACAAGTAGCCCGTATTACGACACCGACCAAGCCAAACCCGGCCTAGCCCCATTGCGCGAGGTGCAGCTTATTCGTTACGACAACAGCAATAACCCCGAACAATTGTTTGTAGGGTACGTCGTCAATTACGACTACAATTTTGCGCTTGGCGGCACAAACACCGTAACCGTATTTTGCGCCGACCAATTCTATTTGTTGGCCCAAACCGTATTAGACGAATACAACGTAACCGCCCAAACGTCGGGCCAACGCATAACAAGCGTTTTAGCGCTGCCAGAGGTTGACTACACCAACCCAACTAACATTAACGCCGGCACCGTCAACCTAGGCCACGACAGCGCCTACACCGTCCCGGCCGGCACGAACGTGCTGCAATACCTCACTCAAATTAACGAAACCGCCGAATTTGGGCGTTTGTTTATGAGCCGCGACGGCGTACTAACGTTTCAACCTCGCATAGGCGCCACGCTCAGCGGCTCGGTAGCCGATTTCCACGACGACGGCACAAACATACCGTACGACACCCTCGGTATATCATTTGAGGCCGACGCAGTAGTAAACCGGGCCGTCATTACCGGCCTAGACGACAAAACCGCTACAGCCATTGACGCCGGCAGCATTGCCACTTACTTTACGCAAACAACAAGCATTAACAATAGTTTGCTACACATACAAGGCGAGATAGACGACGCCGCCGACTACCTTATAAACGGCGAGCCCGAACCACGGTTTACCGACGTAGGCGTAGGGTTTGTTTCTCTCACCATTGCCCAACGCGACACCGTAGCCATAGTGGACATTGGCGACACCATAACCATAGAAAAGACTTTCCCAAGCGGTACCGGGACAAGTGAGCTTGCCCAAGAGCTCAGCGTTGAGGGCGTAGAGCACAATATTGACCTTTTTACCGGCCACCGCATAACCTTTTTTACGGCCCCAACAACCATTGTTTACGAGCTCATATTGAACGACCCGACCTTTGGCATACTTGACGCCGAAAACGTATTAGGCTGAAACATTATGGGCGCCAATGCGACGACATTTGTGCCGGCGTATGTAGCCGGCGAGGTTTTGACCGCGGCCGACCTTACGGTCACTAATAGCGGGGTACCGGTTTTTGCCGACACAACAGCGCGCGACGCCGCGTTTGGTGGCAGCGGCGAAAAGGTACTAGCTGAAGGTCAGCTGTGTTATTTGGAGTCCACCAATGTTGTGCAATATTATGACGGCGCTGCGTGGGCCACCGTTGGCCCGGCTACCGCACCGGGTTTAGTGTTAATCAGTACTCAAACAATTGGTACGGGTGTATCGGCAGTTAATTTTACAAACGTTTTTTCGTCTGCGTATGCGGCGTATCGCATT
>Ga0208233_1000070_pt1 | contig 17792 bp, 16 predicted proteins | sample LakMenEpi07Sep12_FD_150679 | JGI IMG/M metagenome (GOLD analysis project Ga0208233, IMG submission 150679) | Freshwater microbial communities from Lake Mendota, WI - 07SEP2012 deep hole epilimnion (SPAdes) | ecosystem: Environmental > Aquatic > Freshwater > Lake > Epilimnion/Euphotic zone ... | reverse complement strand
GAGGGGACTTGAACCCCTAATCCCTTGCGGGAACTAACACCTCAAGCTAGCGCGTCTGCCAATTCCGCCACCCGGACTAAGTGATAGCAAAGGATAGCAATTGGGTGCGAGAATAGCGAAATGAGTACTACACACAGCGAACTTGAACTAGAGGCCATCCGAATCTGTCAGGAATTAATTCGAATTCCCAGCGTTAATTTTGGAGATGGAAAAGGTGATGAAAAGGAAGTAGCCGAATACATCGCGAAATTGTTGACTGAAGTTGGAATTGAACCAACTATCTACGAGTCCGCGCCAGGACGATGCAATGTGATCGCACGCATTAAGGGAAGCAATCCTGCGCGTCCAGGTTTAGTAGTACACGGACATATTGATGTTGTTCCCGCTAATGCAGATGATTGGTCTGTTGATCCATTCTCTGCTGTCATTAAAGATGGATTTATTTGGGGACGTGGCGCAGTTGATATGAAGAACATGGATGCGATGATCCTTGCGACTGTAAGGGATTGGCAACGAACTGGTTTCGTTCCAGAGCGCGACATCGTTCTAGCGTTCTTTGCCGATGAAGAAGCTGGCAGTGTTTTCGGTTCTCACTTCATGGTGAAGAATCATCCCGAGGTTTTTGCCGGATGCACAGAGGCAGTATCTGAAGTTGGTGGCTTCTCAGTCACCGTAACTGGTGGAAAGCGTCTTTATTTGATTGAAACAGCCGAAAAAGGAATTCACTGGATGCGCCTAACTGCAGAAGGTCGCGCTGGTCATGGCTCCATGATGAATGATGACAATGCAATCACGCGCCTAACAGAGGCAGTTGCAAAGATTGGCCGCTTCGAATGGCCACAACGTTATAGCAAGACTGTGAAAGCTTTCTTTAAGCGCATTGCAGAAGAAACAGGTAAGCCATACAACGAAGAGGATCTACGTCCTTTGCTCAAGGAGATCGGTTTCGCTTCAACCATGATTGGTGCAACGCTGCAAAACACCGCAAATCCAACGATGTTGGATGCTGGATATAAGGCAAATGTGATTCCTGGTTCAGCAAGTGCGGTTATCGATGGTCGATTCATTCCTGGATTTGAGGATGAACTCAATTCAACAATTAAAAGCTTGATCGGTGAGAACGTTACTGTCGAAACCATCACTCGTGACAAAGCACTTGAAGTTCCTTTCGAAGGCGATCTGGTCGATGCCATGTGCAATGCACTTATAAAAGAAGACTCTGTTGCTATCCCAGTTCCATATGTCATGAGCGGTGGAACGGATAATAAAGCTCTAGCTGATCTAGGAATCATCGGATATGGATTTTCGCCTTTGAAATTGGATGCGGATTTCAATTTCATGGCGATGTTTCATGGTGTTGACGAAAGAGTTCCCGTAGAAGGTCTAACTTTCGGTACTAGGGTTCTGAAAGACTTTTTAGAACACGCCTAAAGACTTACTTCATCAAGAGCTGTTCGGACGATTCCAGGAAGTGAAATCTCTTCACTCTTTAGAACGCCACGAAGTTGTGCTCCAGTTCTAGCACCGATCAACGCACTAGTTACTCCTGGTGCATCTCGTACCCACGCTAGTGCAACCTCAAGCGGTGAGAAACCTAAACCTTCGGCGGCAACTGCTACCGCTTCGACAATTTTTGATGAACGAGCATCGAGATAAGGTTCAATGTGCTTTGCAAAATGCGGTGCTGCGCCACGTGAATCACTTGGAACTCCTTTGCGATACTTTCCGGTCAAAACACCGCGAGCCAATGGTGCCCATGCCAAAAAACCTAAACCACACTCAAGGGTTGCATCAATTAGTTCATACTCTGCCGATCGATTGAGCAATGAGTATTCACTCTGAACTGTCGTTAAAGGAGCCTTCATAGAATTTGATTGCTGTTTAGTCGCAGCGCGGGCTAACTGCCAACCCGAAAAATTACTCACTCCTACGTAGCGCGCACGTCCAGTTGTGTATGCGTAATCCAGCGCAGATAAAGTGTCATCTAGGGGAGTCGTCTCATCCCAATTATGAACTTGCCAGATATCTACAAAATCAGTTCCAAGACGATTCAGTGAGCGATCAAGATCGGCGATCAAAGAGTGTCGTGACGCATCGACCTTACGAACACCTTCGGAAAAACTGATTCCAGCTTTGGTGGCAATGATGACTTCATCTCTTGGGAAAAGCGTTCCTATCAGACCACCGATGACGCGCTCACTATCTCCATCGCCGTATGTTGCGGCGGTATCTAAGAAATTGCCACCTGCATCTAAGAAAGCTCGACATTGGTCTGCCGCTTCTATCTCATCGGTATCACGACCCCAGGTCATTGTTCCCAAACCGAGGCGAGAGAGAGCTAAGCCGCTGTTTCCCGCTCGTCGTTTTTCCATGGCGTGACCTTAGCAAGGCCTGATAGCAAAAGCTGCGATAGCCTTTCATTATGCGCCTAGTTTTAATTCGACATGCTCACTCCGAGTCCAATGCCTCAGGTGTGTTGTCCGGTCGAATCCCTAATGTTCATTTGTCGCCAAAGGGAATAAAACAGTCCGAGCAACTTTCCGCTCGTCTAGGAAGTTTCCCAGTAGCACAGCTACGTATTTCACCGATGGAAAGATGTTTTGAAACAATCTCACCGTGGCTTAACGGTTGCGTGCTTTCAGCGAACACGAAGTTCGAACCCATCATTGATCCAAATCTGAACGAAGTTGATTACGGTCAATGGAGCGGTAAGCGACTGGTTTCTTTGGCGCAAAAAAAGGAATGGAAAACGGTTCAAGAGTCACCAAGTCGAATGTACTTTCCAGAGGGCGAAGGAATTGCCGCGATGCAGTCCCGGGCAATGACTTCTGTTCATCAAGCTGCCTCGTTGCCAGATTCGAAAGTGGCGGTTTTTGTGAGCCATGGTGATGTTATTAAATCCATCGTCGCATCGGCATTAGGAATGCATCTGGATGAGTTTCAGCGAATTGTGATTGATCCGGCATCAGTTTCAATCCTTGAATTCTCCGGGATCAAACCCCGAATTTTGCTGGTCAATGACACACGCGCAGTCGTTACGGATTTGCTGCTTGCTCCCAAGCGATCGAAGAACTTACTAGGCGGGGGCGCTGGTAAGTGAGACATGTCTTTACCAATCCTGAGCGATGCGTCGCAGGAACTATCGGTGCACCAGGTGAGCGTGCATTCTTTGTTCAGGCGCGAGATAAGAATCGCATTGTCAGTGTCGCGCTGGAAAAAGCACAGGTACAGGCAATCGCAAATCGTCTTGAATTAATAGTTGCCGAAGTGCGAAAAAGTAATCCCTTGATATCAGTCACCACTGAAGCCCAAGATGACGCCCCGTTAGACACACCGGTGGATGAAGAGTTTCAGGTCGGAGCAATCTCGTTGGCCTGGAATGAGGCAGAGCAGCTTCTCTCATTCGAACTCTATGAATTAGAAGATGATGAGCAAGAGGCCGAAGGTCAGGTTCTTGAAATCAATTTTTCTTTGGGAAAGGCTTTAGCCTTTGCGCAACGTTCAAAAGCAGTAGTAAACGCAGGCCGTTTACCCTGTCCTTTCTGTGGAATACCGATTGATCCAAGAGGGCATTTGTGTCCTAGGGCTAATGGCTACCGACGCTAAGTTACTAAATCTCCGCGACGGCCTCCTGCGCGTTACCGGTCGTTTAGTAGATGCATCTAACGCAACTTTGTATGCAATAGCTGATCTAGCTGGCCAAGAAATGGTGTGCATCTATAAACCAAGAGCTGGTGAGCGACCACTTTGGGATTTTCCAGATGGCTGCTTAGCTCATCGTGAATACGCTGCTTATCTAGTCAGCGAGTACCTTGGGTTTAACGTTGTCCCTTTAACAGTATTGCGAGATGGTCCTTACGGCGAAGGCATGGCGCAAGAGTGGATCACCATTGATGAAAGTGTCGATCTAGCTAAATTCTTCGCAACGGATCATCCGGGACTTCGTGCGATGGCACTTTTTGACGCGATTATTAATAATACAGATCGAAAAATTGGTCATCTTCTGCCAATCAATGATGATGTTGTTTTTGGCTGCGATCATGGCGTAACTTTCCACGTCGAAGACAAACTGCGTACCGTTCTTTGGCAATGGGCGGGTGATTCCTTAACCACCAACGAAATTGAAATACTCAAGAAAGCAGTAATCTCTCTCGAAGGTGAGTTGCGAACACAATTGGAGACCTTGTTAACTACGCAAGAGATAGACGCTCTCGCAGCAAGAGTCCAGCGATTATTAAATGAAGGCACCTTTCCTCAGCCCAACCCTAATTGGCCAGCAGTGCCGTGGCCGGCTTTCTAACTTAGTAATACGATTAGCCCATGAATTCTTGGACTGAGGTAGCTGTTCCTAATGTGGTCCAGGTTAAAGATTTTCCAGCTTTGGTTTTGACCGATACCGCAACCTCGAACAAGAAAGCCTTGGAAAAGAAAAGCACCTATCGAATGTATGTGTGTGGAATTACGCCATACGATGCAACTCATTTGGGACACGCAGCAACTTACTTAACCTTTGATTTGATTAATCGCTACTTGCGAGCAACTGGAGCGCAAGTTTCCTATGTTCAGAACATCACAGATATAGATGACCCACTCTTGGAGCGAGCTAATCGAGATGGTGTTGACTGGAGCGAATTAGCGCAGCAACAGATTGATTTATTCCGCTCGGACATGGTCCATTTAAGGGTTATACCTCCTGCACATTACATCGGAGCAGTTGAGGCGATTCCATTGGTAGTACAAGCGATTTCAGAGTTAGAAGAGCAATCCAGTATTTATCCGGTTGACAGTGACTTGTACTTTTCGGTCAAGAAGGATTCTGATTTCGGAAGTCGATCCAATTTCTCCCAAGCCAAAATGCTGGAAATATTCGCAGAGCGTGGGGGAGACCCTGACCGTGTAGGCAAATCTGATCCACTTGATTGCCTTGTATGGATGTCTCAAAGAGTAAATGAACCTGGATGGGATTCGAGTTTAGGAAAAGGTAGACCCGGTTGGCACATTGAATGCACCGCAATTGCGCTGGAGTATTTAGATCCTTCCGACTTGGAAGAAACTTTGATTGATATTCAAGGTGGGGGAAGTGATCTGATTTTCCCTCATCATGAAATGTGTGCCGCTCAAGCGCGAGTTATTACTGGCAAAGAGCTAGCTGCATCCTATGTACATGCCGGAATGATCGGTCTTGATGGCGAAAAAATGAGTAAGAGCAAAGGAAACTTGGTCTTTGTTTCCCGTCTGATTGCTGATGGCGTTGACCCCATGGTCATTCGCTGGGCGCTCATGTCGGATCATTACCGATCCGACCGAATGTGGAGTGATGATGTTTTGCAAGAGGCACATGTTGCGATTGATCAACTGACCGCTGCACTTGCACAGAAAGATTGCGCACCAACTGAAGATTTAATCAATTCTATGGTCCTTGCACTTAGCGATGATTTGGATACACCACTAATTGTGTCTCAACTAAAAAGCTGGAGCTCCTTGACGCTTTCAGGTGCACAGGGTGGAAATAGCGATCAATTAAGGGTTGCGCTGGATGCACTTTTGGGTTTAAAGATTTAATCTTCCTGTTGTCTTCGTAAATATCGTTCAAATTCCTTAGCAATCGTGTCACCTGATATGTCTGGAAGTTCGGCGGCGTCTTTACTTTCTTCTAGCGCTTTTACATATTCAGCGATTTCGGAATCTTCAGCGGCTAAATCATTCACCTCGTTTTCCCACGCATCGGCGCGATCCGGCAAATCCGATAAAGGAATCTTTATGTTCAAAAACTCTTCTAAAGTATTAATCAGCGCTAGCGTGGCTTTAGGAGAAGGCGCATTTGCTGCATAGTGAGGAACCGCGGCCCACAAAGAAATTGCGTCAATTCCTCTTCGCATGCAACCATCTTGAATAATTCCCAAGATTCCAGTTGGACCTTCGTATTTTGATACCGACACACCAAGTCGGTGTGCTATCGATGGGTGGGCACCGGTTCCGGTGACTGTGATTGGTCGCGTGTGGGGAACGTCTGCTAACAGCGAACCAAGAGAAACAATCAATGAAACTTCTAGATCATCTGCAAGATCTAAAATGTCAGAAGTAAAACTCTTCCATTTCATGGATGGCTCAACGCCTGTAACGATCACTAAATCCCGACTCATCGATGGAATAGCCATTCCGAACACTTGGGTGGATGGCCAGGTGATGCTACGAATCTCAGATTCATCGATAGATACGACAGGACGATTTACTTGAAAGTCGTAAAAGTCCTCGGATTCAACATTTGCAATCAATTCGGGAAGAACATCATCGTTCTTATCGCGCCAACCAGATAGCAAATGCTCAACGGCTCCAGATGCCGCTTCTGCTGCATCATTCCACCCTGAGAAGGCCATGATCATGATGGGTTCTCTGAGAAGAGGAATCTGATGAATCTCCATGAAAGCAACCTTAAGGTAACCTTGGGCAAATGAGTACATCTACCAAGCGTCCTGGGCTGCTTCGTGAAGCCTTAGCATCGCGGGTAGTTGTCGCAGATGGCGCTATGGGCACCATGCTCCAAGCCGCAAATCCAACCTTAGAAGACTTCCAAAATCACGAAGGTTGCAATGAGATTTTAAATGTTAGTCGCCCCGACATTGTTCGTTCCGTTCATAATGAATATCTAGCTGCAGGCGTAGATGCGATTGAGACAAACACATTTGGTGCCAATTGGTCCAACTTAGCCGACTATGGAATTGAAGATCGAATTTATGAACTTGCCTTCGCCGGAGGAAAAATTGCGAGAGAGGCTGCCGACGCTTTCTCTACGACTGCAAAACCTAGATTCGTTCTGGGCTCACTAGGACCCGGAACGAAACTTCCAAGTCTTGGACACACAACATATGAGAATTTAAAGATTGCCTACTACACAGCAGCAAAGGGATTGTCTGATTCCGGATGTGATGCTTTATTGGTTGAAACTTCGCAGGATTTATTGCAAGTTAAAGCAGCGATCAATGGTTGTCGACAAGCTATTGGTGAAACTGATCGCGATATTGTCTTAATTGCGCAAGTAACTGTAGAAACAACTGGAACGATGCTTTTAGGTTCTGAAATCGGTGCGGCGCTCAACACATTAGAACCTATGGGAATTGATTTGATCGGCCTAAATTGCGCAACCGGCCCCACTGAAATGTCTGAACACCTTCGTTACCTGAGCAAAAATGCCAAAGTGGCTATCTCTGTAATGCCAAATGCTGGTTTGCCGGTGCTAGGTGCAAACGGAGCTTCCTATCCACTTGGACCAAATGAACTTGCAGTAGCACTCGAGGGTTTTGTTAACGATTATGGGATTTCACTGGTCGGTGGTTGCTGTGGAACCACACCTGAACATTTGTCAGCTGTCGTCGAAAAAGTTAGTGGTAAACCAATTGCAACACGAACCCCTGATCTAGATCCTGGGGCTTCTTCTTTGTATCAGTATGTGCCCTTTAGACAGGACAAAACATATTTAGCAATTGGTGAGCGAACCAATGCCAATGGTTCACGAGCTTTTAGAGATGCTTTACTGGCTGAGGACTGGGAGAAGTGCGTAGAAATCGCGCGTGACCAGATTCGAGATGGTGCGCATATGTTGGATCTGTCCGTTGATTACGTAGGTCGAGACGGGGCAGCAGACATGAGTCAGTTAGCTTCACGTTTTGCTACCGCAAGCACCCTTCCAATTGTTCTTGATTCAACCGAACCAGCTGTTTTGAAAGCTGGGCTAGAGCATCTTGGCGGTCGCTGCGTTATCAATTCAGTCAATTACGAGGATGGTGACGGACCAACATCACGCTTTGCAAAAATTATGCCACTTGTTCAGGAGCATGGTGCAAGCGTTGTCGCGCTAACTATTGATGAAGAAGGCCAAGCACGTGATGCCGAGTGGAAATTACGCGTAGCTCGTCGATTGATTGTTGATCTTCGCGATAACTGGGGCATGAACGTTGGCGACATCTTGATCGATTGTCTTACCTTCCCAATAGCAACCGGTCAGGAAGAAACCCGCAAAGATGGCATCGAAACAATCGAAGCTATTCGTCGCTTAAAAGCGGAATTCCCGCAAGTGCAAACGACACTTGGCGTAAGCAACGTTTCCTTCGGTTTGAATCCTGCAGCACGCGTAGTTCTCAACTCCGTATTCCTTCATGAATGCGTTCAAGCTGGTCTTGATTCGGCAATCGTTCATCCCTCAAAAATCACGCCGATGGCACGAATTGATGAGCGTCAAAAACAGGTAGCACTAGATCTCATTTATGATCGCCGTACTTTCAATGGTGATGAGTGCACCTACGATCCACTTCAGGAGTTTTTGCAACTATTTGATGGCGTAGAGCTGGCAACTAGCAAAAATGCTCGTGCCGAAGCGCTTGCCGCCTTGCCGCTATATGAGCGACTTCAGCGCCGAATTATTGATGGCGAGAAAGTTGGCCTAGACGATGACCTCAAAGAAGCGATGGCTCTCGGAACGCCACCACTAGAAATCATTAACACTCATTTACTAGAAGGTATGAAGATCGTTGGAGAACTATTTGGCAAAGGTGAGATGCAGTTGCCCTTCGTTCTTCAGAGCGCTGAAGTAATGAAGACCGCTGTGGCTCAGCTAGAACCTTTTATGGAAAAAACAGGCGATGAAGGTCGCGGCACCATGTTGCTTGCAACCGTAAAGGGTGATGTACACGATATTGGTAAGAATTTGGTTGACATCATTCTTACTAACAATGGTTACCGAGTTGTGAACATCGGCATTAAGCAAACCATTAATCAGATTATTGACGGTGCAATAGATTCAAATGCAGACGCTATTGGAATGAGTGGGTTACTTGTTAAATCAACGGTAATCATGAAGGAGAATCTTCAGGAGATAACCGCAAGAGGGTTGGACCAAAAATGGCCGATCGTTCTTGGAGGCGCTGCACTTACGCGTGCGTATGTGGAACAGGATTTAGCGGCGCTGTTTCCCGGCGAAGTTCGCTATGCCCGTGATGCTTTCGAAGGTTTGCGCCTAATGGATTCAATCATGGCGGTAAAGCGTGGTGAACCTGGTGCGGCTTTGCCCGCACTTCGCGAGAGAAAAGTTGCCAACACTCGGGTCAAGAATGAAGATCTTCCGATTGATACTCGTCGTAGTGATGTTGCACTTGATGTTGATATTCCAAATCCGCCTTTCTTTGGTTCTCGCGTCGTAAAAGGCATTCAACTGAGCGACTATGCGGGGATGTTGGATGAGCGAGCTTTGTTTGTGGGTCAGTGGGGCCTAAAGGGTAATCGCGGCGAGTATGAAAACATGGTTGAAGCCGAAGGTCGGCCGCGCTTGCGCTCACTGCTCAATGAAGTTCAATCAAGTGGCTGGCTTAACGCTGCCGTTGTTTATGGATATTTTCCATGTTACAGCGAAGGAAATGACTTAGTAATTCTGCATCACGAAGGTGAACAAAAAGGACAAGAGCGAACTAGGTTTACTTTCCCACGACAAACACGTGATCGTCGTTTATGTATCAGTGATTTCTTTGCCTCGAAGGAGTCAGGAAAAACTGATGTTGTTGCTTTCCATGTGGTCACTATGGGTTCAACGGTTAGCGAAGCGGCGGCTAAACTTTTTGCAGCTAATAATTACCGTGAGTATTTGGAGCTGCATGGTCTTTCAGTTCAGTTAACCGAAAGCCTGGCTGAACACTGGCACGCCCGTGTTCGTGAAGAACTGTCAGTTAAGAATGATGACTCATCTGATTTGCAAGGGATCTTGGATCAGGGATACCGAGGCTCGCGCTATTCATTTGGTTATCCAGCCTGTCCAGATTTAGAGCAACAAATACAACTCTGCGAACTGCTGGATCCAGGTCGAATCGGTGTGGAACTTTCTGAAGAATTCCAACTACATCCTGAGCAGTCAACATCTGCCATCATCGTGCATCACCCTGAAGCTAAATATTTCAACGCAAACTAATGAGCGCCGGTTTCTTTGACGCGGTCTTTTTCGATATGGATGGCCTTATGGTTGATTCAGAACCAGAATGGTTTAAGTCTGAGATTGAGGTAACTCGTAAGTTTGGATACAACTGGACCGACGAGGATCAAGTTGCCTGCCTTGGTGGACCTCTATCGCGCGTTGGCAAATACATGCATGACAAATGCAATGGCGCGGAAACACCTGAGTACTTCACGCAGACTTTGATTGACACTCAAGCTCTGAAAATGCGAGGTAATACTCCCACCATGCCGGGTGCCTTGAATCTAGTTCGTGATCTACAAATTAGAGGCGTGAAAACTGGTTTAGTCTCAGCTAGTCCACGCATCATCGTTGACGCCGTTTTGGATAACTTGGGTCATCAGTTGTTCCCTTTCTCCATAAGTTCAGATGACGTCCCCAATACAAAGCCACATCCAGATTGCTACCTAAAAGCCGCAACGATGACAGCTTCAAACATACAAAACTGTTTGGTTCTTGAAGATTCATTGACCGGTATGAATGCGGCCATGTCCAGTGGGGCGTATTTAATTGCGGTTCCACACCTAGTAACTATCCAAGAATCAGCAAAAGTTCGCGTTATCTCTTCCTTAGAACAGTTGAGTTATGAAAAACTTCAGCACTTGTTTGAAGACTTTTCCGCCACAATTTAATTATTGTGCGCCGGGCAAATCTTTTTAAAGTAACACCAGTCACACAAACGTGAAGGCTTGGGTGGCCAATACTCTTTATCTATCGAAGTGAAAATGTCTTTTGCAACACGATGTAAAACTTTCTCAACGGCTTCAACTTCACTTTGTGTCGGATTGCTCTTTACGACTCGACCATCACCCAGATAAATCAGTTGCAGCAGTTGGGGGAGCACACCTGTGTTCTTCCAATAAAGAAGTGCATATACTCGAAGTTGAAACAGAGCTTTCTCTTCCCAACCGGGCTTTGGCGACTTGCCAGTCTTATAGTCAACGATCCTAACTTCGCCAGTGGGTGCAATATCCAAACGATCAACGTAGCCGTGTAAGTAAACATTTGTGTCAAAATCATTCTCTAAATGCATTTCACGGTGCGTTGCTTCAAAGGTTGCAGGATTTTCAAGAGTGAAATAGGTCGTCAACAGTGAAGAGGCTCTATCGAGCCATTCTTTTTCATTGGAAACCATTTCAACAAGCTCTGGTTTTTGCGCCAATTGAGCGCTCCACCGCGAAGGTAATAGATCTATCGCGGTTTGTGGTGTTCGTTCATTGCTCGGATATTCAAAAAGATCCTGCAAAACTGTGTGAACCAGGGTTCCACGTTCGGCATCTAGCGACGGCGGTTCAGGTAACTTCTCAATCTTGCGGTACTTATAGAGCTGTGGACAATTCTCGTACTCGCTCACCGCGCTGGGTGATAGACGTAGATTGTTTGCTTCATTCACCTGACTGAAGATACTCGTACTTTGCGCAACATTTTCGCCTAAGATGCTCCCGTGTCTAATCTTGGGTATTTCGGAGCCGGCGATCGCATTCAATTGACCGATCCAAAGGGAAAGTTGTACAGCTTCACGATTACCCCTGGAAAAGAGTGGCATACACACAAAGGGTGGATTACCCACGATGAGTTGATTGGTATGCCGGAAGGATCGGTAGTGAGCACAACTGCCGGATTGAAATTCACCGCTTTTAAACCTTTACTAGCTGATTACGTCTTAACTATGCCGCGCGGGGCGACGATTGTTTATCCAAAAGATGCAGCAATGATTGTTGGAGTTGCTGATATCTATCCAGGTGCACGAGTACTTGAAGCCGGCGTAGGAAGCGGTGCGTTGACTATTTCCTTGTTGCGATCTACAGGACCAACTGGAACAGTGCATTCAGTTGAACGTAGGCAAGACTTTGCTGATAACGCTCGCTCCAATGTCGATTCCTATTTCGAATCCGCCCCTGAAAACTGGTCTTTGACGGTAGGAGATCTACAGGATCAGAGTTTTGATTCCGAATACGACCGAGTGATTTTGGACATGCTTGCACCATGGGAGTGCATCGATATTTCCGCACGAGCATTGCGTCCTGGTGGAGTATTTCTTGCTTATGTGGCAACCACAACTCAGCTTTCAGCTACCGCAGAAGCTTTAAAGGAAGATGGACGCTTCACCGAACCTGAGAGTTCGGAAACTCTTGTTCGTGGTTGGCATCATGAAGGTTTAGCGGTACGTCCTCAACAGCGCATGATTGGGCACACCGGTTTTCTGATTCAAAGCCGCAGAATGGCTCCAGGTGTTGAAGTTTTGGCACGTCGACGACGTCCGGCGAAGGGTGCTTACGGTGTCTCGGAAGATTGAGCGTTTAATCAATCTAACCATCGCCCTACTAGCAACTAAAAGATTTCTCACAAAATCTGAAATTTTCAAATCTGTTGAAGGCTACGAAGGTAGCCCTGAAACAAAAGAACGAATGTTTGAACGAGACAAGGATGATCTTCGCTCGCTAGGAATTGAAATTGAAGTCGGCAGTTTTGATCCTTTATTCAATGATGAAGCGGGCTACCGGATCAAGCAAGAAAAATATCAGTTTGAATTGGGCGACATTTCGTCGACTGAAGTTTCATTGCTCTCATTGGCTGCAGAAGCGTGGCAGGAAGCTTCTTTTGGGGATGCCGCACAAAAAGCGCTCTTAAAACTTCGCTCTATTGGTATACCAAGTGATGAGATATCTATTCCCGGCACAGTTCAAAAGTTAAGTGATGGGGGACAGGATCTTTCGCTGATCACTAAGGCAATTGCGCAAAAGGGATTACTTGAATTTTCCTACCTAGATACAGCTTTGAATGTCAACGCTCGGCACATAGTTCCTATTGCGTTGTCGACTCGTAATGGTTACTGGTATCTCTCGGGCGTTGATCAGGACATCCAAGAGATTAGAACCTTCAGAGTTGATCGAATTCACGGTTCTATCACTTCCGGCGCGGGACCAAGTGATTTTGAAACCCCAATTGGTTTTGACCCTCGAAAAACTTTTTCAGAATCAACGGTCAATGAATTTGCCCTAGTTGATGTACGAGTAGGTAAAGCTGCTTCGCTTCGCGCCTTGGCTGTGTCAACACATTCACTTGGAGAATGGGATCAAATCAGAATTCCGATTCTGAGCATGGATTCTTTATGTTCATTGGTGTTGTGGCATGGGTTAGATGCTTTTGTGCAAGAACCTGCCGTACTAAGGGATCTCGTTGTAACCCATCTTGAGGCTTTGGTGAAAAATCATGGCTAAAAAATTCTCTGCGCCTTTAGAACGTACGGCAAGGCTTTTGGACCTTGTTCCCTACATTAGTTCTCATCAAGGAATCTCTTTAAAGGAGCTATCACAGGTCTTTGAAGTAAGTCAGGGTCAAATGACAGATGACCTGACGACTTTGTGGATGTGTGGGCTTCCTGGGTACACACCTCTGGAGTTAATGGACTTAGATTTCGAGTCTGGATTCGTAACTATTCATAACGCTGACACACTCGCAAAGCCACGATCTATAACTTTTGATGAGGGAGTGGCCCTTCTTCTCGGTTTGGACCTGTTGCGTTCGGCTTTAACTGCGGATCGAAATGACCTATTAGAAAGAATTGAACTTCTATCGCAGCGGTTGGCAACTTTAATAAAACTTCCTAGTGCATTATCGGCTACATCAGTTGTTAACCAAGCTGTCTCGAGTGCGATCACAGAAGCCATGCAAACTAGATCCGGACTAGAAATTTCCTACCATTCCTTGTATCGCGATGAAGTCAGTAGCCGAATTATTCATCCGATTGAAATTATCGAAGCGGACGGTCAACGCTACTTAAGTTCTTATTGCTTAACCGCAGCCGACTTCAGGCAGTTTCGAATCGATCGGATTCAAAGTGCAAAGGCACATGATGTTTCTAATGCTGTACCCCTGAACTCCAATCAAAACTCGAGGTACACCTGCGCGGTTAAAGTTCTAACTCCTACCCGTGAGATCGCTGAGCGGTTCAAGAAAACCGATTTGGCTGTAAATTCTCACTTTGAATTTGAGAGTTTTTCGCAGCAGTGGGTTGAGCGATCAGTCTTGGCCTCAGGAAATGCTGTGTCCTTGAAGTCGCCCCCAGAAATTAGAAAATCAATAGCGGTGATGGCCCAATCGATGCTGGATCGTTACAAAGCACGCTGAATCCGCCTACCCATTCAAAGGGATCTGATGTAGCCTAGGCTCAAATATTAGCCAAGGAGTTAACGTTATGAATTTGGGTCCAAGAGAGATCGTCATCCTTCTCATAGTTGTACTTGTTTTGTTCGGTGCTAAGCGTTTGCCCGATTCAGCCCGTTCACTTGGTCGCTCTATGCGCATTTTCAAGAGTGAAATGAAGGAAATGAAGGCTGATGACACCGTGATCGAAGAAGACGGCAAAACCGAGAAGTAGATAAATGGCATCTGTTAATGAAGCACGGATGCCCCTTCTAGACCACTTACGCGAATTACGTAAACGAGTTCTTCGTTCCGCGATTGCAGTATTGGTTGCATTTAGTGGAGGGTGGTATTTCTACGATTCAATCATCGTCACCCTAGCTGCGCCTGTGTGCGACCTCAAAGCCGCGCAAGAATCCGGGGCTGCAAGTTGCGGAGCTCTTTACATCAGTGGAGTCCTTGGTCCACTGGATCTGCAAATCAAGGTTGCGCTGTTGACCGGAGTTATCGTTTCAGCTCCTTTCTGGTTGTATCAGTTGTGGGCGTTCATCGCACCTGCGCTTCATAGAAAAGAAAAACGCACCAGCGTGATGTTTGTTGCTGCAGCTACGCCATTTTTTGCAATGGGAGCAACACTTGGTTACTTCATTCTTCCGGTTGCAATAAAAGCGTTGTTTGGCTTTACGCCAGATTCGATCAGTAACTTGGTGAGATTCGATGATTATTTGGACTTTGTACTACGACTAATTCTTTTTGTTGGACTTGCGTTCGAACTTCCAATTTTTCTTTTAACCTTTAATTTGATTGGCTTCCTTCGCGGTAAAACAATTTTGAGACCTTGGCGAATTTGGATTTTCACGATTTTCTTCTTTGTTGCCGCCCTTTCGCCAACCGCAGATCCCTTGAGCATGGTCCTTCTATCCGGACCTTTGATCCTCTTCTACTTTATGGCGGGCTTTATCGCTGTTCTGGTGGATCGTCGTCGCGATAAGAAAATCGATTCCATAGAAACCAGCAGCTCGTCGATTGAAGCACCAACATCCATTAAGGAATAGCCGATAGGGTCATCCCATGTGGGCTTTGGTGATCAACCCTGTGGCAGGTCAGGGCAAGGGAACCACGGTTGGAACTTACGTCGCAGGATGGCTGACGCAGAAAAATATTCCTTACACGATTGTTACTGGCAACACCTCCGTTGCCCTTGGTGATCATCTCTCTCACTTCATAAAAAAATTCCCTGATACCGAAGGTGTGATAGCTGTTGGAGGAGATGGGTTACTGCACAATGTTTTGCAGGTTTTGGTTCCCGCTCAGATTCCGCTGGCAGTCATTCCAGCTGGCACCGGAAATGATTTTGTACGAACTTTGGGTTGGAGTTTAGAAACCTTTGACGCTCAACTGCAGGCAGTTACGACTCTTTCTCCGACCTCAATTGATTTGGGCTTGGTAGATGGCGAATGGTTTGCTGCAATTTTGTCGACCGGATTTGATTCCATCGTGAATGAAAAAGCCAACACTATGGCCTGGCCTAAGGGGCCGATGAAGTACAACGCTGCCATTGCGATCGAACTCCCACGATTCAAGCCTCGTCATTATGAAATAACCCTAGATGATCGAACAATCTCCACTGAAGCAATGCTAATAGCGGTCTCTAATGGCCGATCCTACGGCGGCGGGATGTTGGTGTGTCCTGCGGCAAATATCTCCGATGGACTCTTTGATGTGATGGTTCTTCATCCAGTATCAACTGTTGAATTCATAAAGGTTTTTCCAAGAGTATTTGCAGGAACACACATTTCTCATCCAGCAGTCGAAATCGTCCGAAGCAAAAGCGTGCGAATCGAAGCAAAAGCTGTCGCCTATGCAGATGGCGAAAGAATCGGGCAGCTACCGATAACTGCTGAATGTATCCCAGGTGTACTGAAAACGTGGGTCGCATGACAACTCCCGCCGAACGTTACGCCGCCGCGAAGTTGAGAGGTCAGCACCCTGTAACAACAGAATTCCTACTCACTTTTGATTTTGAGTTCGACCCTTTCCAAATTACAGCCTGCCACGCCGTCGAAGATGGAAAAGGAGTATTAGTCGCAGCACCCACTGGAGCTGGTAAGACGGTGGTCGGAGAATTCGCCGCTTTCTTTGCTTTGCAAGCAGGAAAAAAGTGTTTCTATACGACGCCAATAAAAGCTTTATCAAATCAAAAGTACTCTGAATTTGTTGCGAAATTTGGAGAAGATCGCGTAGGTCTTTTAACTGGTGATACCAGCATTAATGGCGAAGCTGACATATTGGTCATGACAACTGAAGTTCTTCGAAACATGCTCTATGCCGGTTCAAACACACTTACTAATTTAGGATGCGTTGTAATGGATGAGGTTCATTACCTAGCAGACAAATTTCGCGGTGCGGTATGGGAAGAAGTTCTTATTCACTTGATGGAGAGCGTGCAAGTTATTTCTCTCTCTGCCACGGTTTCAAATGCTGAAGAGTTTGGCGAATGGTTGGGCGAAGTACGCGGTGAGACCGAAGTAATCGTCAGCGAAATCCGCCCAATTCCTCTGTTCCAGCATGTTTTGATCGGCAACCGCTTAATGGATCTGTTTGAACAGCCCGGAAAGATAAATCCCGAAATTCTTCAGCGTGAAAGGGAGGCAATTCGGCGATCTTCGTTGGGTCGAAATCGTCGTGGAAGGTTTACCGAGCCGTCAGATCGCATGAGCCGGGCAGAAATCATTGAGAAACTTCAACGTGAAAACCTGTTGCCCGCCATTACATTTATCTTTTCTAGAGTCGGATGCGATGCGGCAGTGAAGCAATGTTTACACGCTGGCCTTCGTCTGACCTCGCCAGAAGAAAGGGTCGAGATCCGACAGACTGCGTTGCGGTATACCCAAAACATCGCTGAAGAAGATCTCGAAGTTCTTGGTTTTCAAGAGTGGCTCACCGCCCTCGAGCGGGGTATCGCTGCCCACCATGCGGGTTTGCTTCCAAGCTTTAAAGGTGCGGTCGAAGATTTGTTTCAGCGTGGCTTAGTTAAAGCTGTGTTTGCTACCGAAACTCTGGCGCTTGGAATCAATATGCCAGCACGTACGGTCGTTCTAGAAAAACTTATTAAATTTAATGGTGAGGCACACGTGCCGATTACTCCGGGGGAGTACACGCAATTAACTGGACGAGCCGGTCGCAGAGGTATCGATATTGAAGGAAACGCGGTTATTCAATGGTCTCCAACAGTTGATTCAGCATCAGCTGCAGGTTTAGCTTCGACTCGAACATATCCATTGCGTTCATCTTTTTCTCCGACATACAACATGGCGATCAACTTAATTGCGCGGTTTGGTCGCGAGACTGCACGCCGGTCACTTGAGTCCTCTTTCGCTCAATTCCAGGCAGATCGAGCTGTCGTTGGACTTACTCGGCAGATCCGTAAAAATGAAACGCTAATCCAAGAATTAATGAAAGATGCGCAATGTCATCTTGGAGATTTCTCCGAGTATGCACGGCTTAGACGATCTATCAAAGAGGTTGAAGTGTTGCTCAGTCGTCGTGATCAGCGGAAAACTTTTGACAATAGACAACGCGGACACATGGAGGGTGAACTTTCAGATCTACGCAAGAGCCTTAAGTCTCATCCATGTCATGGTTGTGCCGA
>Ga0208233_1000045_pt1 | contig 21639 bp, 18 predicted proteins | sample LakMenEpi07Sep12_FD_150679 | JGI IMG/M metagenome (GOLD analysis project Ga0208233, IMG submission 150679) | Freshwater microbial communities from Lake Mendota, WI - 07SEP2012 deep hole epilimnion (SPAdes) | ecosystem: Environmental > Aquatic > Freshwater > Lake > Epilimnion/Euphotic zone ... | reverse complement strand
TTCAGTTGGGAAATCTGCGAAACAGATCGAGATATCCATCGCTGTGATGATTAGTTCTGCAGCACGACCAAATGTCTTTGCATCAAATGAACCATCTGACTTGAGGAACTTCATCAAGTTAAGTGAAGCCAAGTTACATGATGAGTTATCTAGTGACATGTATTCAGAGCAAGGGTTTGACGCATTGATGCGACCTGTCTCTGGGTTTGTGTGCCAATCATTAATTGTGTCGTCATATTGAATACCAGGATCAGCACATGCCCATGCAGCTTGTGCCATCTTTGTAAACAATGCACGTGCATCAACTGTTTCAATAACTTCGCCAGTTGCACGAGCTGTTAAACCAAACTGCTCACCCTTTTCAACTGCGCGCATGAAATCATCTGATACGCGAACTGAGTTATTTGCATTCTGGTACTGAACAGAGATGATGTCTTTTCCACCAAGGTCCATGTCAAAGCCAGCATCGCGAAGTGCGCGAATCTTGTCTTCTTCCTTGACCTTTGTCTCAATAAATTCTTCGATATCTGGGTGATCTACATCTAGAACAACCATCTTTGCAGCGCGACGGGTTGCGCCTCCTGATTTGATTGTTCCTGCTGATGCATCCGCGCCGCGCATAAATGACACTGGACCAGATGCTGTTCCGCCGGACTTTAGAAGCTCCTTTGATGAACGGATGCGAGACAAGTTAAGTCCTGCTCCTGATCCACCCTTGAAGATCATTCCTTCTTCGCGGTACCAGTTAAGAATGCTGTCCATAGTGTCATCAACTGACAAGATGAAACATGCTGAAACCTGTTGTGGTTGCGCAGTTCCAACGTTGAACCACACTGGTGAGTTGAATGAGAAAATTTGGTGCATGAGCATGTGTGTTAGCTCGTGCTCGAAAACAAGTGCGTCCTTATCTGTTGCAAAGTAACCGTGTTCTTTTCCGGCCTTTGTGTATGTAAGAACTACGCGATCAATAACCTGCTTCAAAGACCACTCGCGGTTTTCTGCACCTAGTGCGCCACGGAAGTACTTTGTTGTAACGATTGTTGAAGCATTGACTGACCATGAATCTGGGTATTCAACACCGCGTTGTTCGAAAACAGTCTCGCCCGTTCTCCAGTTCTGCTGCACCACATCGCGGCGCTCCCACTTAACTTGATCGTAAGGGTGCACTCCTTCGGTTGTGTAGATGCGTTCGATCGTCAAGCCCTTACCCTTAAGAGTGTTGTGGGCCTTGATTTTCGCTGGTCGGTTGATGACCGTCTCTGACATAGTGTGTTTCCCCGTCTTCTAGTTATGAATTAATTTTTTGAGATGCGTTAGTGCTTTGTTCTGAATTACTAGTACTTGGAGCAATTGGGGAATTGCTGGAAGGTAGAGCGCGGAGAAGTGCAATCTCACCTTCGAAATCTTCAAGGGAGGCAAAGTTACGGTACACAGAGGCATAACGTAAGTAGGCAACCTCATCGAGCTCTCGGAGTGGCGCAAGAATTGCCATTCCAACTTCTTGAGCTTCGATTTCTGCTTGTCCTGTGCGGCGAAGGGTTTCTTCTACGCGCTGAGCAAGCAAAACTAAATCGTCCTCGTTAACGGGACGTCCCTGGCAGGCTTTGCGAACGCCGACCAAGACCTTCTCGCGGCTGAAAGGCTCTGTGGCCCCGCTGCGCTTAATAATGTTAAGAAGTGAAAGTTCCTGAGTTGAGAATCGCTGGCCACACTGGGGGCACTCGCGACGGCGGCGGATTGCTGTGCCATCTTCAACTGGACGAGAGTCCACAACGCGTGAATCATCGTTTCTACAGAATGGGCAATTCATCTCGGCGTGTCCTCCAATCAATGCTCGATATTTGTAACTTCGGGTGTAAAGGGCTTTTTAGAGCGGATTTAGAAATATACCCTAAAACCACTACTAATGGAAGCAATTCTTGCTTTGACCCCTACATCTTGTGTTAACTATAAAGCATTTCTTGAGGCTTTGCCTGTTGAGTAGATTAAAGCCACCTGAGCGGCGTGTCGCGGGTTAGTCAGGCTTGAATTACTTACCTAGCGGAACGCGAATCTTCTGGCCAGCCTGTAGGTCATACCCCTTCAGGTTGTTGATCTCGCGGATTTCGTTGATAAACCCCTGCACATCCCCCGATGCATAGGCTGCAGCTACAGACCACAGGGTTTCACCTGGTGCCACAACTACTACGGAATAGGTTGCTGGTGCTGATGTCTTTGGCCCTTCTTGGTTAGCACCTGAGGTCGCGGCAAAGCCTGCAACCATCACAACTGCCAGCGAGAGAACAACGATGGTGCGCGCAAGACGGCCACGGCGCGTCAAGCGACCGGACGGATTGGCCAGAAAGCCTTGATTTACAATGCTTTTTCCACTTGTTGTTGAACCAAATGAATTGATGGTTAGAGCGCTCATCGTTTTTCTCCTGCTGAACAACCTTGGGGAAGGTATTCGAACAGTTGTTCGAATAAGACAATTAAACACCCCACCACTGACAAATGCAACATTTTTTCGAACAGGTGTTTGAATTTTTTCCAAAGCTGTGTCACCATATGGACATGGCAAAAAACGTAACTGAACTTCCAGATGGCCCGGCAGGCGCGCACGGCTTAACCGCCCGCCAGCTCAAGATCCTTGGCGCAATCAAGGATGCCCTTGAAACCAACGGCTATCCACCTTCAATGCGCGAGATCGGCCTGGTCGCCGGCCTGACTTCCCCAGCCTCGGTCAAGTACCAGCTCGAAGCCCTAGAAAAGAAGGGCTTTATCCGCCGCGACCCAACCCGTGGCCGTGCCCTAGAAGTTTTGATGCCAGATGAGAAGACCGCTGAAAATTCAACCCCAGTAGATGCCACCCGCTACATCCCTCTAGTAGGTCGCATCGCAGCCGGTGGGCCAATTACCGCCGAGCAGTCAATTGAAGAGACCTTCCCGCTTCCAGAATCCCTTGTAGGCAGCGGTGAGCTATTTATGCTCAAGGTGGTTGGCGAATCAATGATTGACGCAGCTATCTGCGATGGCGATTACGTCGTTATCCGTTCTCAAAAGGATTGCAACAACGGAGAAATCGTTGCCGCCATGATCGATGGCGAAGCAACAGTGAAGACTTTCTCACGTAAAAATGGGCATATTTGGCTGCTTCCAGCTAATGATGACTTTGCACCAATCGATGGCGACAACTGCGAGATCTTAGGAAAGGTCACCGCGGTCATCCGTTCCGTTCGCTAATTTTGGAATTGTCCTAACGCATTTGGATGGGACAAAAAATCGTTATCCGCTAATGCGCTCTGTCTGAATAACAATCGGTACGGTTAATCCATGCAAGTTGAAGACAGTGAACTCGCGCATCAGTTCAAGGGTGAAAGCCCTATTCGAACTCTGCGGTATTTATTGAGCGCACAACATAAAAATGTAGCTTTAGCCGTCTTTTTTTTCTCTATCAAACATTCGCCAGCGTGGTTAATTCCAGTTATAACTGCCAACTTAATTGACATCGTTGTCGAAAAGAAATCACTCACTGATTTCGCCATCAATTCAGCTGCCCTGATCTTCGTTGTTGCACAGAATTTTCCAACAAATCTTCTATACGTTCGATTCTTAGCAACAGCAATTAGGGATACTGAAAATAGACTGCGCTCAGCTCTTGTGGTTCGAATGCAACAGTTAAGCATTGGTTATTATCAAAAAACCAATGCTGGGGCCTTGCAAACCAAGGTTGTCCGCGATGTGGAAAATATTGAACAAATGTTGCGACATATGTCAGATGGTGGATTGGCCGCATTGAATGGCTTAATCGCAGCCGTAGTTGTCACTGCAATCAGAGTTCCCAACTTTCTTATCTTCTTTATTTTGGTAGCTCCTATTGCATCAATAACAATCATTCGTTTGCGCAAATCCCTTAATGAATACAATGAAGATTTTCGAAGCCAAATTGAAAAGATGTCTTCTCGTGTAAACGAAATGACCACACTGCTTACGGTCACGCGTGCCCATGGCTTAGAGCGCAGGGCTGTAGGCCGAATGAAGGATTCATTTGCTTCTGTCCAAGAGGCTGGTCTAAAGCTAGATCGGATCAACGGGCGCTTTAATGCCGCAGCCTGGGTTACTTTTCAATTGGCAAACGTTTTTTGTCTTATTTTGTCTGCTTACTTTGCTCTTCAGGGAAAATTTGGGATCTCCGCTGGAGATGTTGTCTTGCTGACATCTAACTTTGGAATGTTAATTGGCTCAGTAATTTTGCTCGCAAGCCTAGCTCCTGCCATTTCAAAAGGTTTTGCTTCCATTACCTCTTTGAGTGAAGTTTTGGAATCGCCAGACCTTGAGATTAACCAAGGCAAAAGAAGTGTTGATAAAGTTGACGGTGTAATTGAATTTAAAGATGTGAGTTTTACCTACCCAACAAATCACAAACCCTCGTTAGATCAAATAACTTTCTCGGCAACGCCAGGCAAAATGGTTGCACTGGTTGGCCCCTCCGGTTCAGGAAAATCTACATTGATAAACCTTGTCATTGGATTCTTAAGGCCATCACAAGGTGCCATAAAAATTGATACTTTAGATTACAAGGATCTAGATCTGCGCACAGTAAGAAAGTACCTTTCCGTCGTACCTCAGGAATCGGTTTTATTTGATGGAACAATCGCTGAAAATATTTCCTACGGCTTAAGTGATGTCAGTTCGCAAGAAGTTGAATTAGCTCTTCGCGATGCAAATGCCTGGGATTTTGTTCAGGCATTTGATGACGGGGTTGAAACAATTGTTGGAGAACGCGGTGCGCGACTTAGTGGTGGGCAAAGGCAGCGACTTGCAATCGCTCGAGCTCTCATACGAAATCCTCGGATTCTAATTTTGGATGAGGCAACTTCGGCACTTGATTCTGAATCTGAAAAACTCATCCAAGACGCACTTTCACGTTTAATGAAGGACAGAACCACTTTTGTTGTAGCTCATCGACTTTCAACGGTCCAAGAAGCTGATCGAATTTTAGTTCTAGATGAGGGAAAAATCGTCGAATCAGGAACCCATAGTGAGTTGGTCAGCAAACAGGGTCTTTATCGCCGACTCTACGATGCACAATCATTTATTCATTAAGAGAATCAACACAAAACAGGACTGGAGAGATCATGTTAGTTGGAGCAAATAGAGAAGTTCTTGAAAAGCTAAGGGTTCCGCCGACAAAGGCTGCAGATTTTGAACTCTTCTGGCAGGCAACTCTTTCCACAATGTTGGACCTGAACGCGATGCCGTTGCTCAATGAGCATTCAACTCCAATGAAAAATGTAATAGTTAAAGATGTAACTGTTTCTGGATTTAATGGCGACCCGATCAAGGGCTGGTTTCTTGAATCGACCTCTGCAGAAGAGTTAACACCTTGCATCATCATGTACGACGGTTATGGAGGCGGTCGAGGACTCCCCCACGAATGGTTGTTTTGGGTAAATGTGGGTTATCGGGTACTTGTCATGGATACGCGCGGTCAAGGTGGTGGTTTTAGATTAAGCGACACCGCAGATGGCTCTTATCCCCGTGCATCACAGACTCCAGGATTTATGACTCAAGGAATCTTGAATAAGGATGATTATTACTATCGTCGAGTCTTCACAGATTCAGTTGCCTTTGTTAATGCTGCAAGAAAGATCAAAGGTGTAGACCCTTCAAGAATTATCGTTGCTGGCGGAAGTCAAGGCGGCGGAATTGCCTTAGCTGCAGCATCTTTGTCAGACAAAGTTTTTGCTGCGATGCCAGATGTTCCCTTCTTGTGTAACTTTAAAAAGGCAACCGAGATGGTTGATACATATCCGTATCACGAGATCACTTTGTACTGTCGAATTCACCGAAATGATGTGGACCAAGTCTTTGAGACCTTGTCCTACTTTGATGCGATGAATCTTGTGACTATGGCTCACTGCCCCGCACTTATCTCCATAGGAATGCATGATCCTGTCTGTCCACCTGACACCATCTTTGCTATGCGAAATAATTATGCAGGCAAGGTGGATACAGCAATTTATGAGTACAACACACATGAAGGTGGCAGTGTCGCCCATCAATTAGTCCAGGCCCAATGGCTTTCAGCCCTTCTAGAAAAGAGCAAGTAATGATTAAAGCTGATGAAAATTTAGGGTATGGATTTAATGCGCAGTGGGCATATTCCAGAGGTCATATGCCTGCAGCCTTGCCTGCAGATACTCGAATGCTCGATTTCATGGCTAAATATGATTTCAAGTTCCTTCGCCTTCCCACTGATTACCGTTTTTGGATAGATGAGCTAGAAGGCCCAATTCTCGAATCATTTTTAAAGCTCATAGATTCATATATTCATGAATCGGTATCACGTGGAATTCATATCAGTTTGAATCTGCACAGAGCCCCGGGATATTGCATCAATGGGTGGGAGCTTGAATCAACCAATCTATGGGCAGATGAACAGCCCCAAAAAACCTTTCATAGGTTGTGGGAGGCGGTTGCTCAACGATACAAGGGTCAGCACATGGATTTACTCAGCTTTGATTTAGTAAATGAGCCACCCGCTGAAGGTCAACGAGGTTTTACCCGAGATATTCATCAAAAGGTAATTCGTTCTGTAACACATGCGATCCATGCAATCGATCCTGAAAGAACAGTTGTTATCAATGGTTTGGCAGGTGGACACTTAGCTATGCCAGAGCTTGCCGATCTCAATGTTGTTCATAGCGGACGTGGCTATCAACCGATGTTGGTAAGTCACTACAAAGCTGAATGGTGGGATGGAAGCAAGGGAATGCCTGTTCCAACATATCCATGCACATACGAGGGTAAGTACTGGAACAGAGAATCGCTATGGGAGTTTTACGCCCCTTGGCGAGAAGTTCAAGCCATGGGCCGCCCTGTACATATCGGAGAGTTTGGATGCTACAAATACACAGATAACGCAGTAGCACTTGCTTGGTTCAAGGATCTCTTTGATATCTATCGTGAATCTAAGTGGGGCTATTCACTATGGGAGTTTGATGGAAACTTTGGAATTGCAAACCACAATCGACCAGGGACGGTCTATGAAAACTTTGAAGGCTTAAACATTGATCGTGCGCTTCTTGAGTTAATGCTAGAAAGTCGTGCATAAGGCAACCCTGCAAGGCTTGACAACGATGGAACTAAATGGAAATCTCCGCATATCAAAAAAGGAGCAGTTATGAAACGCTGGCAGATAGTCACACCTCTTGCGCTTGCAACCGTCGTGGCAATTGCATTTTTCTCTGCCGGGCCCCGAGTACCTATGGATGGGGATAGAACCTCGGCCCTAGCCATTAGCGAGCAGGAGTCTGAACAGAAACTCGATGAGGTTCAAGGCGGTTTCGGAAACGATATCGATCTTGGAAATGGCTTGATTCTCAACGTAACCGATCCTGAAGTTTTCAACGCTAAAGATTTCGACGCTCTCGGAGTTGAAGGCCGACCTTTGATCATGAGCATTAAAGTGAGCAACACTGGTGCGAAAGAGGTTGATTTAGCCTCATTTTCGATTATTCAAAGTGCATTTGACGCGGATGATTCCTTGTCGTGTTTTGACGTTTTTGAGGAAGCTTCAGGTGTCGCAGGGTTGCCGCTAGAAACAATCATTGCTCCTGGTAAATCCTTGGAGTTCAAGTGGGCAATTGTTTGCCCGACTGTTGCTGGCGATAAGTTGTATCTGACCTTTAGCGCAACGGGCGAAGAACAGGTCACTCTGGAAACAACCGTTAAGTAAAAAACTAACTTCCCCTTTCACCCCATCACCCCTTACGCGCAGGCATGTCCCAATGAGACAAAAAATGTCCCAAAAGACTTTTTGATCGTTACCTAATTGTGCCTATGTTAATTCTTGACAACGCTGTCATTTCGCAGAAATCTAACCTCTAAGGCGCAGCGAGAGCCGCTTGCGCTTCTACAAAGGAGTAATACGTGAAGCGTTTAGGAGCGATAGCTGTTGCTATCACCATGATCGCCGGGGTGGTTCTTAACACCCCTGCTAACGCTGCGGCTAAGCAAACATTGACCGTTTGGGCAACCGGCGGAGATGCAGATGCTGCGGTAATGAAGGCAGCTGGAAAAGCATTCGAAGATGCTAATCCAGGTGTAACTGTGAAGGTAGAAGCAATCTCATGGGGCGATGGATATGCAAAGGTTCTTGCAGCCGCCGCAGCAAAGAAGGGTCCAGATGTATTTACTGGAGGTCTTTCATGGGGTATCTCTGCAGGTAACAAGGGCGCGCTAGCAGATCTGCGCAAGCTCGGAGTTGCAAGCTATGTCCAGCCAAAGGTGCCATCACAGATTTACAAGGCACTTGTTGGATACAAATCAACAAAGGTTTATGCAGTTCCATTTGACCTTACATTGATGATGATGTTCTACGACAAGACAACATTGTCAAAGGCTGGAATCACTGCAGCACCAAAGACAATTGCAGATTTCAATGCAGCAGCTGAGAAGTTAAAGGCTGCGGGCGTTGCAACACCTGTTTACAACGAATGGGGAAATGCTGACTGGCTTGGCTTTTTCTCATGGTTGTACTCATCAGGTGGATCTTTGTACGACGCACAGTGCAAGGTGACAATCAACAACGCTAAAGGTGTTGCCGCTCTTACTCAGTACAAGAAGTTGTACACAGATTTCGCTGCACCAAAGCCTGGTGTTGCTGACTGGAGCATGAATGACAACATCAAGAATGGTAAGTATGGAATCGGCTTCTCTGGAAACTTCCAGGCTAGCGGTTACTACACCTACTACAAGGATTACAAGAACTGGTCAGTTGCACCAGTACCTGCAGCAGCTGGATCTAAGTCAGTTGCATTTATCGGTGGACGTGGAATCTCAATCATGGGATACGCAAAGCCAGCACAGCAGCAGCTTGCAGCAAAGTTCATCAAGACTCTGTACGACCGCAGCGTTGTACGTCAAATGAACCTAGTTGGTGCAGCACAGAACGCGATCTTCCTTTCACCTGTTATCAGTAACGCAGACACAATCGATGCGTACCCAGCAGATGTATTGAAGACAATCAAGAGTCAGTTGAAGGATGCTCAAGGTCCTCCAAACTGCAATGGTTGGGAAGATTCACAAGCTGGTGTAACAACTGCAATTCAGAACTTCCTGTTTGGATCAGCTACAGCACAAGCAGCTCTCAATGAGGCTGCAGCTGTAATGAAGTCCAAGCTTTAAGGGGCAAATCAAGGGAAGACAGTGGATGGGGCGTAAGCCCCATCCACTGTCATTAAACGATAGGTAGATACATGCTAAAGAGCATCAAGCCATCAACAGATGGTGTCTCTCGCAAAACTGGATTTAGAAGGTTTAGCGATGTCGGAATCTCAACATATTTGATGCTCTCACCTTTTGCGATCCTCTTTATTGTTTTTTCTGTTTATCCAGTACTTGCGAGCTTGCGCCTATCTTTCATGCGCTACAACGCAATTTGTAATCCAGATCAAAGTCCATGTGGATCTGTTGGATTTGGTAATTACACAACTTTAATCTTCCAAGATGATCGATTCCATAAAGCGCTTTCAAACACTGCCCTCTACGTAATTGGTGCGGTTATTCTCGGAATGATCGCTTCCCTGTCTTTAGCCTTAGCTCTTCAAGAAGATACCCGTACTAATCGCATTTTGCGCGTGATTTTCTTCCTGCCCTCTGTGACCTCAGGTATCGCCGTAGTTCTTGTATGGGGTTGGGTTTTTAGAGGTGATGGGGTCGGACTCTTGAACGCCATGTTAAGCATTTTTAGCGTTGAACCGATCGAATGGCTGGCCACAACTTGGATGGCGATTCCTATTCTCGTCTTCATGTCCATCTGGGGTGGCGCCGGTTTTGGAATGATTTTATTTTTGGCAGGACTTAATTCAATTCCTGCTATGTATTATGAAGCTGCCGTAATTGATGGAGCAGGTCCACGTGAAAGGTTCCGCTACATAACACTTCCACTTCTGCGCCCTGTAATGGTCTATGTGGGCATCACTGGAATTATCGGCGCTTTTCAAATATTTGAGGGTGTATATCTTCTCTTCCCAACAAGTGTTGGTTCAATCGGAGGCCTGCAGGACATGGCTCTCATGATCGTTCCTTACCTATACGACGCCGGCTTTAACAAGTTCCGTTTGGGTTATGCATCTGCCATCGCTTGGATCTTGTTCGCAATCATCTTCACTGTAAGCATGATTAATCTTCGGATAACTCGTTCTTTGGAGGACCTCAAGTGAGTACAGTTCTCACAAAGTCGCAGATTAAGCGCAATGACAAGTTAATGGAAAGAAGCGGTAGCTTCACCAACCCTTTTGAGCACAAATCTCGCGCAGCTAAATTTCGTCGTTTACCAATTTATTTCCTTACTGTGGTGATGATCGCGCCTTATTACTGGATGATTACTTCTTCTTTAAAGTCAGTTAAGGAACTTCAAGTAGTTCCTCCAACACTTTTCCCAGAAAAAATTATTTGGGGCAATTATTTTGACTCAAATTTCAATCCAACAATGTTCCAGCAAGATGTTATGCAGGGTTTGTTTCAGCGCTACCCAGATCTGAAGTTTGGATTCTTTAGGTTCATGATGAACAGCTTTTTTGTTAACATCTCGATTACGATCTCAACTCTCATTATCGGCTCTCTTGCCGCCTATGTAGTAAGTAAGCATCGCTTTAAGGGCAAGAAGGCTGTCTACCTTGTGATTATCGGTTCAATGATGATTCCTTGGCAGGTAGGTTTGATTCCAGGGTTCCTTCTAATGGATCAATTCGGTTGGCTAAACACCTTCTGGGCATACATTGTTCCTGCCCTACCAAAAGCTTTCATTGTCTTTTTCTTGACTCAATACCTGACATCTATTCCTGACGAGTTGGTTGAGGCAGCGCGTATTGATGGTGCTTCAGAGTTCACCATTTATTTCAGAATTATTCTTCCATTGCTCAAGCCGGCCTTGATTGCAATGATGATTTTTACCGCTATCGGTGAGTGGAACAATTTCTTGTGGCCTTTGATCATCACTACTAGTCAAGATATGGCAACACTTCCGGTTGCGCTAGCCAATTTGAAGAATTCTGGAGCTGGAAACATCGGAACCCAAGGTGTAATCATGGGAGCTTCTCTGATCACCAGTATTCCAACCATCGCCTTGTACTTTGCAACTCAGAAGCACTTCATTCGCGGCATCGCCCTTTCTGGTCTGAAATGATGTCGATGTAAATGTTTAAGAAAATCGTTCCCCTTGTCCTTACTGGTCTATGCCTAAGTGTCTTTGCCTTTCCGGTTAGCGCACAGGCTGTTGCGACGGCGAAGACAATCTCAGTGGGATCAGCAACTTTGCCAGTTCTAGTAGGGATTTTTGATCTGCCGACCGTTAGTAATCCCTTTGATCAAACTCAGGTGCGCTTGCTTGCAACCATTACTAAGCCTGATAAATCAAAGTTTCAAGTCGAAGGCTTCTGGTATCAAGGGTTCAAGATTCAAAATAATAATGGTCAACGGAGTGCAATGAAGGTTGAAGATCCGTATTGGAGAATCGGCTTTACCTCAACCATTCCGGGTGAGTATCAAGTAGTTGTCGAAGCAAAGCTAGGAAATCAAATACCAGTAGTTATCAATCACTCTGTTGTAACTAACTATTCGGCAATAACCAAGGTAACAACTTCAGGTAAATCATTTGTAAGGGGATCGGAACCTTTCATCCCTTTTGCTTACAACATCGCATGGGCGAATCGATTTGAAGAGATTGAAAAGTACGATCAGTGGTTCTCCAAGGCATCAAAAGCAGGAGTAAATGTTGCTCGAGTTTGGATGGCCTCTTGGTCACTTGGAATTGAATGGACAGATACCGGCCTTGGAGATTACGCAAAGCGATTAGATCGTGCATGGCTGCTCGATAAAGTCTTTGAACTCGGCGCTAAGCACGGAATCGGAATCAATTTAGTTTTCATCAATCATGGCGCTTTTAGTACAACCACAAATCCCGAGTGGTATTCAAATCCATATAACTCAGCCAATGGAGGGCCAATTGCTAACGCTGGCGAGTTTGCAACCTCAGATGAAGCATGGAAATTTTGGGAGCGAAGGGTTCGCTACATCGCTGCTCGATACGCCGCATATCCATCTCTATTTACTTGGGAATGGTGGAATGAAGTTAACTTCACTCCCATCAGTAGCACGGATCTGTCGGCTTGGACTAAAAAATCTAATGCACTATTGGATAAATGGGATCCCTACAACACAATGATTACATCATCATGGGCATCGGGTGCGAGTTTGCAGGACTGGGATGGATTGGATTACGCAGTTACGCATGTGTACGACGCTGGCGATCCAATCAAATCTCTAACAGTTCAAGCTGATGCTCTTCGCGCAGCTGTTCCTAACAAGCCAATTCTGGTCGGTGAAATGGGATCGGGAACATTAACTGAAGATCCATTCAATGACCCAAAGGGACTTCATCTTCATAATTCGCAATGGGCCGCAACATTTGTTGGGTTTGCAGGACCTGCTTCCTATTGGTGGTGGGATATTTATGTTGATCCCCTAAATCTTTGGCCAATCACAACTGGTTTAGCAAAGCTAACAAAGAATTTAGATGTAGCAGCCATGAATCCTGCGCGCCAGAGCTGCCTGCCGTTAACAACCTGTCTAACACTTTCCTCGCCCAAAACAACTATCGGGTGGATACGCCACAATAACTTTGATCGCTCGGCCAAAACCCAACTCTTGCTTGATGCAGCAATCGAATCTCTGCGAACCAAGAAGCCAATTAAGACCAATTTCCCGGATCCAGTTTCAAAAGGTGGAACAGTGTCTATCTTGGTTCCTACCAATGGAACGTATTCTTTGACTTTTTCCAATACTTTTACCGGAAAAACCATTTCAACTGGCAATGTGAATAGCAAAAACAAGATGATTGCTATGAAGGTTCCTAGATTCACTGGTGATATCGCATTTCGGGCAGAGGCGGTGCTACCGTAATGAAGGTGAATGAACTCAATCCTGCCGCACAAATCGAAAGCCAACTAGCTCATCCAACATTGGCCGATGTAGCCGCCATCTCTGGAGTAAGTATCAAGACTGCTAGTCGCGTAATGAATGGTTCCGAACAGGTTTCTCAAGACACCGCTGACAAAGTTAAGAAGGCGGCCAACTTAGTTGGATATAGATCAAACAGAATTGCTCGAGAACTACGAGTTGGCTCACTCAGTAATTTAGTGGGAATGGTTATCTCCGACCTTGCCAACCCGTTCTACGCGGGATTGGCAGCGGGAGCTGAAGAACGCTTAAGCGAAGAAGGTTTGGATTTAATTCTGGCGACCGCCCGTGATGATGGCGAACGAGAAAAGAATCTCATTGAGTCACTGCTCGAACGAAGAGTACGAGGATTAATCATTGTTCCGTCGGGCGAGGATTACAGCCACTTGCATCAAGAGCGCAAACGCGGTTTTTCATTTGTCTTCGTTGACCGACCAGCACCATATTTAGATGCTGATTCTGTAACCGTAGATAACCGCGGCGGAATCACTGCCTGTCTGGATCATCTGCTCGCGCAGGGCTGTACATCGATCGCAATTATTGCCGATACAACAAGTATCTGGACCGCTTCTGAGCGTATTGAAGCCTTTAAGCAGGCACTTCTAAGCAGAAAGATCGATAAGAAGAGTGTTCACATCATTTCAAACATTCACACATCTCAGGATGCTGGCGATGCCACAAGGAAACTACTTAAGGAAAATCCAGAAGTAGATGGAATTATTGCAACCAACGATTTGATTGCCATGGGTGTTGGTCAGACAGTCAGTACCTTGTCATCACAAGTAAAAGTTGTGAGTTTTGACCTCTTTCCAACTGCAAACCTTTTAAACATTGCAACTTTGGACCACGATCCACAAAGACTTGGGCGAATCTCTGCTGAGCTCTTATTGAAGCGTTTTGAGAATCCAATCGATAGAAATTTCACAGCTCAGGTCATGAAGGTGTCAATGCGACCCCTAGATAAAGACCAAGAAAGTAGCACCTCATAATGAGTAGATACGCTTTAGGAATCGATGTTGGAGCCACCAAGGTAGCAATTGCGACCGTCGGCGAAGACTTCATTGTCCGACAAAAACAAGAAGTTCTCACAAATGCAGATAGTGGCGAAACCTTGTGGAGCAGTATCGAGGAAGTTGTAACTAAATTTATGAAAATTGAATCTGGGGCACTTCAAGGTATTGGTGTCGCATCTGCCGGACCGCTTGATATTCCAACTGGAACATTAAGTCCGGTGAACATTCCTATCTGGCGTGACTTTCCAATCATCAGCAGATTAGAAACCCTCTCTGGTGGCACTTCCGTTGCCTTGCATGGAGATGCCTTAGCTTTGGCTCATGCCGAGCATCGAATGGGCGCAGGTCGAGATCTACAAAACATGTTGGGAATGGTTGTCTCAACCGGCATTGGTGGTGGATTAATCCTTGATGGAAAAGTTTTCCCAGGTGAAACAGGAAACTCCTGTTATATCGGTCATCACTCCATTAACTTCGATGGTCGCCAATGCGCATGTGGCCGAAAGGGTTGCGTAGAAGCGTACTCAAGCGGTCCCCAAATGGTTGCGATTGCTCATGAAAATGGCTGGGATCCCAACAAGAAAAGCTTCATCGATTTGGCAGATGCTGCACGCCAAGGAGATCTCATTGCATTAGATGCGATCTCTCAAGGAACTCGCGCACTTTCTATTGGAATTGTTAACTTCATCGGAACTTTAGATATTAATCATGTGGTTATTGGTGGCGGCGTAGCTCAAGCAGGAGAAATATTCTGGGGTCCACTCCAGATGCATGTTCAAACCGAGTCAAAGGCGATTGGGTTCCTTAAAAATGTCCAACTAAGAAAAGCAGAGTTGCAAAGAGATGCGGGCGTATTAGGCGCAGCTCTTGCAGTTCTCGGCTAGGAGAATCGCGTGGAGCTCGAAAAATCTGATCGCCCTTGGGGTCGTTACGAAGTCTTACAAGAAGCAGAAGGTCATAAAGTTAAGTGCATCTGGGTTTTACCCGGTAAGAGGCTCTCATATCAACGCCATCAAAAGCGCGCTGAGCACTGGTTTATTGTTCAAGGAACCGCTCTGGTAACTATAGATGGGCAGGATCGAACACTTGGGCCAGGCTCCACAGTTGATTTTGCTATTGGAGTTCTTCACAGAATAGCTAACACTGGAAGTGATGAGGTCATATTTGTAGAGGTGCAAACCGGCACATACTTTGGAGAAGATGATATTGAGCGAGTAGAAGATGACTTCGGACGATGACGAATAATACTTTTAAAGAATTAAAGAGCAGCTGGAGTTTAAAACTATCCCCGCGTCCAGATGCATGGGATATCGAGCCTGTCACCGATGGTCACAACGCTTGGCGCAATGATCCGACAAAGATTATTCGCAAAGAGATTCCTGGCTCTTTCCCTGCGACAGTTCCAGGATGCATCCATACAGATTTGATATCTGCTGGATTTATCGATGACATCTCTATCAACGGTAAAGAACAGGATCAGTTTTGGATTTGGAAGACTGACAGCACATACTCAACTGTAATCCCCCGCGATAGTTCTGATGGTCACAAGGACTTAATCTTTAATGGTCTGGATACCATCGCGACCATTCGTATCAATGGCGAAGTTCGTCTTACAACCAAGAATATGCATCGCTCTTACCGCTTAGATATTACAAAGGAGATATCTGCTGGAGATGTCCAGTTAGAAGTTTCCTTTAAAGCTCCTTTAACCGATGCTGAAGAGCATGTTGCAGAGTTAGGTTTATATCCACGCCCATATGACATGCCATATAACTACCAACGCAAGATGGCGTGTAGTTACGGTTGGGATTGGGGTCCAATCACCGTTTCTTCAGGTATCTGGAAAAAGGTCGAGATACATAACTGGTCGGTTGCTTACTGTGACCGTGTCGCCGTAGTGCCAACAGTTGAAAGCTCAACCCCACAATTCAACCTGGATGTTCCTATTAAAGGCGAAGTTCGTGGACTGTCTGCCCGTGTACGAGTTGTCTCTGTCGACGGTGGCGAAACCATTATCGACACACTTGCATCAATCCAAGGCTCACGATTTGTTGAGCAAATTCAAGTTCCCAAGGCTCAAATTTGGCATCCACGCGGAAGAGGTTCTCAACCACTCTACAACGTTGTTTTTGATCTCTTAGATACAAATGATCAAGTATTGGAATCACACACAAAGCGTGTTGGCTTTAGAAAGGTTGAGCTGGATTCATCTCCTAGCGTTGATGGGAAAAATATGTTTGCCATCAAAGTAAATGGCGAACGCTTGTGGATCCGCGGAGCTAACTGGATTCCAGATGATCCATTTCCAACTCGTGTAACCAAAGAACGCTATCAACAACGTATCAAAGATATGTTGGAAGTGAACATCAATGGTATTCGTGTATGGGGTGGCGGAATTTATGAATCAGAGGATTTCTATAACTTCTGTGATGAAGAAGGAATCGTCGTGTGGCAGGACTTTCTTTTTGCCTGTGCTGCCTACCCAGAGACCCCTGAAATGTTTGAGGAAGTTGAACTTGAAGTAGATGAGAATGTTCGTCGACTTTCATCCCATCCAAGTTTGGTGATTTGGTGTGGAGGCAATGAATGCCTTGAAGGATTTCAATACTGGGGGTGGCAACCAGATCTTGCTGGTCGCCCTTGGGGTGAAACCTTCTATCGCCAAACGATTCCAAACACATTAAAGCTAGTTGATAACTCACGTCCATATATTCCGGGATCGCCATTTTCTACACACAGCGATGATGTGCGTAGCTTTGATTCTGGAACAAATCACATTTGGGATGTTTGGAATGAGACTGGATACGAGAGATATGAGCAGTACCAGCCTGCATTTGCAGCTGAGTTTGGATTCAACGGACCTGGCTCATGGTCAATGCTCACACGTGCTATTGGAAGCGACACCTTAGATTCAACTACACCAGAGGTTGCTTATTATCAGCGTGCATTTGATGGAATGACAAAGATCGCTGCCGGTTTATCCCGTGAGTTTGCCAATCCCCCAACACAAGGACATGCCTGGTACTTCGCCGCAGCACTAGATCAGGCCAGAGCGGTTGAAATCGGCTTAAAACACTTCCGAAGTCTGTATGAAACATGCTCAGGATCAATTCTGTGGCAGTTCAACGATATGTGGCCAGCGATCAGCTGGGCGGTTCTAGATCACACAGGATTTAGAAAATTAGCGTGGCATGCGATGAAGGCGGCTTATCGTCCTCGAACATTGATCGTGGGAAGAGTTGATCAAGGTGCTCAAATCACTTTGCTCAACGATCACCCTGAGTCATGGAAACCTCGAGTAGAGCTATTTCTTATCAACCAAGTGGGAGTAGTAATCAACAAACACTTGTTAGAGGTTGAGTTAGATCGCTATAGCGTCTTTAGAGCCCCTGCAACGGAAATCTTTCCGGAGATCGCAAACGGTCAGTTCGAAGGGTTTATCCTTGCAACACATCCTGAAGTTCGAGTCTCACGCCGCACTACCTTGAACCCTGCTGCAGCCGCTCCGGCCCACGATCTTGAACATTTCACCGAGATCGTTGATGGAAAGTTGCGCGTTGATGTGACAGCTAAAACTTATATCCATGAACTATCTATCCTTCCTGAAATCCTTCATCTAGGTACACAAATAGATTCTCAAAATGTTTCATTGCTACCTGGCGAAAATCATATTTTCACAGTTACTGGACCGATTGATGCCTTATTAGATATTGCAAAAAATGTTGATGCTATTTTGTGGTCTCATAATCGAATCGTTAATCAGTCATGAGAATCTCAATAGATTCTCTGAGTGCGCAAAACGACGGCCAATTCAACAATGCTGAAATCATACAAAGTGCCATAGATAAGGTGCACTCGGCAGGTGGTGGTCAGGTAGTAATTCCAAGTGGAGGTATCTACTTGTCAGGGAGTCTCCAGCTTAAGGAAAATGTAGATCTCCACCTTGAAAGTGGCGCGGTTCTGCGGGCCAGCAGCGACTATGCCGATTACACAGATAACCACAACATTAAAAAACTCACTGGTGGTTTGGTAGATGAGTTTGTCCTTCCCCAAAGAGCCTTTATTGCAGCTTTTAAGGCTCATGGGGCTCGTATCTCTGGTCATGGAACTATCGACGGAAATGCCGACGAATTCATCGCCGAACGTGGTCAATACATTCACAAGATGCGTGGGCCGGTGGGAGGCAAAGATCAATACCTAGAAAGACCCTTCACCATCTTTATGATCGAGTGCAAGAATTTAACAATTAGAGATGTAACAGTTAAAGATCCCGCATTTTGGGCGCTACGAACAACCGGTTGTAATGAATTACTGATCGATGGAGTTCGTATTCTGACCGATTTAATGGTTCCAAATGCTGATGGGGTTGATATTGATCGCTGCCAAAATGTTCGAATTGTTGACTGCGAGTTTGTGACAGCCGATGACTGTATTTCCCTTAAGTCCTGCGCACAGACTGCGCAGTACGGAGATGTTGCCAATGTAATTATCTCTAACTGCATAATGACTTCGACCTCTGGCGCAATCACTTTGGGAACTGAATCTGTCGGAGATATCAAAAACGTCTTGGTCAACAACTGCATCGTTAAGGATTCACACAGAGGCTTTGCGGTTCGTGCACGAGAAGGTGGAACCATCTCAAACGTTCGATTCTCTAATTCGCTAGTCCACACACGTACCTTTAGCGATATGTGGTGGGGTCATGGTGAAGCTCTTCATGTCACCGCTTTTTCTTGGGATGACCCTCAAAAAGGTACTGATGGCAATATCGAAAGAACATATGAAGGCTTTGTTCGTGATATCACCTTTGAAAACATAACCTGCAGAACTGAAGCTGGAATTCTCAACTATGCAGCTCATCCTGGATTGATCAAAGGTGTCATCTATCGCAATGTTGATGTCTACATGAATAAGCAGTCTAAATGGGATTCACGTATCGATCTGCGTCCTAACGGAATTGAATCTGTGCTTTACCGCAAACACAATGCTTTCGAAATCTTTAATACAACCGACGTTGCAGTCGACAATTGCAGAGTTATCTGGAATGAAAATTCCCGTAACCTCTATGCAGATCTAGTCGGTGAATCAGGCTCAATAAACACCGATACCTCAGGTTTAACGGAAATAGTCGCCGGATAACTAGTGCCAAATAACTCGCATCACAGAAGCGATATCCAGGGCCTGCGGGCGATCGCTGTAATGCTTGTGATCGCAGGCCACCTCTTTCCCTCAAGCGTTAAGGGTGGATTCGTTGGGGTTGATATCTTTTTTGTGATCTCAGGGTTTGTAATCACCATGCAAATGGGAAAATTGTATGAAGCTAACCCTTCAACCTTCTTGCGAGTTTTTTACTCCAAACGCGTTAAGAGAATCCTTCCCGCTGCACTTTTGGTATCCGTCGCATCCATATTCGCTACCACTTACCTACTGGGACCAGTGGCTGGAAATGAGGCAAAGGTTGATGGTGGTTGGACCACTATCTTTTTCGGAAACTTTCATTTTCACGAAACTGCCCTGAACTACTTTGAAACCGGAACTCAACAATCTCCACTGCAGCATTATTGGTCCCTATCTATTGAGGAACAGTTTTACTTGATTTGGCCAGTACTGTTTTTGATTATGGCCATGAAGGCAAAATCTTTGCGTGCAAAACAGTTAATACTTCTTGGCATAACTTTAAGTTCACTCTTTACGGCACTTTATCTCGCAGAAATCAAAAGTGAGCCCATCTTCTTCATGAGTGCTACAAGGGTTTGGGAGTTATCCTTAGGAGCTCTGTTGGCAATTTCAACAGTTTCAATTCGTACTCCAAAGAACCTAATCTTCCTATCGCTTGGAATCCTACTTCTTTCTTCAATCCTGATAATGCCTACGATGCAATGGCCGGGTCTGCTAAGTATTCCGATAGCCCTTGCCACATCAGTTCTCTTGGTAAACAACCCGCGCATAGTGCAGGTTCGATTACTCAACAACAGGTTATTGGTTTACGTAGGAAATCTTTCTTATCTTCTTTATTTGTGGCATTGGCCAATCTTTGTGATTATCAAAGCTCTTAGTACCTCATTTGGAAACATAGAGAAGCTAAATGTTTTAACCCTGACTGTTTTTCTCTCGGTTATTACACACCATTTCTTTGAAAACCCGATACGTTTCTCAACCACCAGCAAACCCCGAACCACAATCGCCCTAGGTGTCTCAGCGATAGCTGTTCTCTCTAGTTTTTTGTTCATTTCTCACCAAGGATAGGAAGTTCATGAAAAAGTTAATTGCACTAGTGATGTTACTGATGCTTCTTCCTATCAGCCCACTTAATGCCGCTACAAAAGTTGGCTCGGCTTGTCCGGTCATAGGTAAATCACTTACTGAACTTAAGAAAACTTTGATTTGTACAAAAACTGGTAACAAGAAGGTTTGGAAGCTTCAAACATTAGATCAGTTGATAACTTCAGAAGTTCAAAAGGCTGAGAAAGTCACTGTTTTGCCAAAGGTTGTACAAGGAAAACTTTTGCAGGCAAGAAAGGATAAGAGTCCTTGGCTGGATCAAGAGTGCTCAGTTGATTTCTCTTCTACCGATACACCTGTATGCCAAGGTGGTGATCTCAATAGCAAAAAAGTGATTGTTGTTTATGGCGATTCCCATGCTTCAATGTGGATGAGCGCTATTGATGTGATTGGCAAAAAGTATGGTTACAAGGTTCACCTCTTTGCAAAGCTTGCCTGCCCCTTGGTTGAGGTGCCAATTTGGAGTTATCAACTCAACCGTCCATTTACAGAGTGCACACAATGGCAGCAAAAGGTTTACCCTCTGATTCAATCCCTCAATCCTGAGATCATCATTGTCACCGATCAGTGGAAGCCAGCTGTGGTCGATGGAAAGAAATCTGATTTTGACACACCCTTCATGTGGGAGAAAGAGTTTCCAATCGCGATCTCTAGGGTTGCAAAGATGGCCGCAAAAGTTTTTGTCATCGGAAACAATCCAAGCCTGACTCAAGATCCAGTCGATTGTGCAAGCAAGCCACGGGTAAACCTGGCTCTGTGTTCGGCGGGGCGCACACAGGCTGACAACGCCAAATTTAATGGAATAGAGGCCAAGGCCACCAAGAGTGTTGGTGGCACCTATATCGACACCGTTGCCTGGGCCTGTACCGCTTCCTTATGCCCCATCGTCATCGCCAACACCCTGGCCTACTTTGATCAGTGGCACTTTTCAGAGAGCTATGTGAGGTATTTAGCCCCTGCTTTGGAGCAACGATTGAAGCTTGGATAGCCCCTTAAGCAGGCAATTGTGATGAATTACGCAACACTAATGTTGCGTAATTCCCCCGGGTGCCCTAGAGTCTTTCGGTAGCCAAACCAACCGAGAGAAGATGCCCTTGTTCAAGAGATCCGCCCTGATTGCAGTTGTTCTAGCCCTTTTTGCGACCATCCTTACCGGGTGTTCATCATCTGATGAGCAAGCAAGCGATGTCACCGAGCTAACCGTTTACTCAGGCCGTTCTGAAGAGTTCATCGCACCATTTTTTGCCCAATGGGAAACCCAATCTGGAATCAAACTGAACATCCGTTACGGAGATTCAGCAGAACTTGCTGCACAAATTTTGGAAGAAGGAAGCAATTC
>Ga0208233_1000039_pt1 | contig 23657 bp, 53 predicted proteins | sample LakMenEpi07Sep12_FD_150679 | JGI IMG/M metagenome (GOLD analysis project Ga0208233, IMG submission 150679) | Freshwater microbial communities from Lake Mendota, WI - 07SEP2012 deep hole epilimnion (SPAdes) | ecosystem: Environmental > Aquatic > Freshwater > Lake > Epilimnion/Euphotic zone ... | reverse complement strand
TGCTGCTGCTAACTCATTTAATGTATCAAGTAATGCTGGTGCGCCGTCTATAACTCCATTTACTGCAGAAGTAATTGCTGCGTTACGGTCTGAAATTTCTGTTGCTATTGCAGATGAAATTGCTGATCCTGCTGCTGTTGCTGCCGCTGCAATTGCTTCTGACTTAGCTGTAGCTGCCTTTGTAGTAGCATCTGCTGCTGCAGTTGCTTCTGCTGCTGCTTGAGCTGCGTTAGCCTTACTTGTTGCGTCTGTTGCTGCTGCTGAGATTGCTGCTGCTTGAGCTGCGTTAGCCTTTGTAGTAGCGTCTGTTGCTGCTGCTGAGATAGCTGCTGCTTGAGCTGCGTCTGCCTTAGATGTTGCATCTGCTGCTGCAGTTGATACTGAAGCTGCGTCGCCTGATACTCTAAGGGCTGCTTCTGCTGCTACCTTAGATGTAGCGTCTGATGCTGCTGCAGAGATCGCTGCTGCTTGAGCTCCTGCTGCTGATCCTGCTGCATCGTATGCTGCTGCTGTTGCTGAAAGTGCACGAGCATTTGTAAAGTAAAGGTTTGAACCTTCTGCAAGGTCGTCTGTGTCATGATTTGAAAGGCTTGAAACAGTACCTGTTACGTTACCAACAAATGTTGCGGTAATTGTTCCTGCAGCAAAGTTTCCATTGGCATCACGCTTTACAACCTTGTTAGCTTCGTTAGCTGAAGTCGCTGTACCACCAATAAGACTTACAATGTAGTCTTGGTCTGCTTGGGCTTTTGTTAATACACCAAAACCGCCAACGGTAGCGGTGCCACCTTCAACGATAAGCCCATTTTTAATTCTAAAGTTTTTATTTACTGTTGCCATTTATATGACTCCCTTTTACTGCTTTTTTATGCTTTTAATGCTGTTCTAAAATATCTTACTTTTACTGATCCTGAAACAGGAGTTACACACAGACTTATTATACCGTTATTTTCTTCAAAAGTAACGTTAGCAAGTGTTTGATCTGTATTTGAAACCATATCTGATTCTGAAATGTAAACATCAGTTCCATCATTCAACAAAAGTATATTTGATGTAGATGTTAGGTTTCCAGCAGATTTATGGATCTGCAATGAATACTTAGCTGTCTTGTATACTGTCTTTGAGAATGAATCTATAGCTGTTTTGTTTTCTATTCCGTCTATTGTTAGATCGTTGTTTCCATCTAGCCCCAAAAGTTCTGAAGCGTTTTCTGCATCAAGGGTAGCCAAGTTAGCTTCTAGCTGAGAAACCTTGTAGTCTATTGAGTTTACATCTGTAGATCCATTTACACCAAGCTTGTTTTCAATTGCTTCAATTGCATCATTTACAGTACCATGCAGTGCTGCATGGCCTTCCATTGATTCAGTTGCGGCAGGATTGGTAAGATTGTCTTTCGATGTAGGGTAATTAGTCGCCAATTTGGCCTCCATCCAACAATGTTAATTGCGTATAGTTTGCGTTTGCATACGATGATGTTGGAGTACCACCGTCTAGACCAATTATAACAGGAATTGTTTCTTCAACGCCAGAGTTTTGATTTAAATTATCAAAGTACACAGTCTCGTTTAAGTTAACAGTGTGAACACTTCCATCATAAGCATGAGTATGCATATAAAATGGAGCGGGATCTTTAGAAGCTGGAGTCAAGTCAACCCAAATTGCACCGTTGTATATTTTAATGTTTTTACTAGTTACATTAAAGTACACATCTCCAGTTAAGCCCACAAGTGGGTCTTCTGGAAGTGTAAGAAGATTGAGTAGAGACTTAAACTTTTTAGCCATTTAAGATCCTTATCCTATTACAACTACTCTATATTCTCCAGATGCTGGTGCAACTGCAAATTTAAGTGTAACAGATGTATCTGAAGTATGTTCAACATCTGTAAGAATTTCTGCAAATGGTGAAGCTACTTCATAAATAGAAACTACTACATCTTTTGTGCCTAAATTATGGTCTACTGTATAAGATGTTGCTGAAGTATTAAGAGTAGTCTTATACTTTCTTGTTATCTCATGATAATTTGTGCCGTCATTTGTTAATGTCCATTGATCTGCTGTTTCATTCCATAGAATCTCTACATCTGCTGAGGTTCCACGATTTACTTTTAGTCCAGCATCTGCTGATGGAGCTCCAGTAACATTTGTATTAAGTACAACTTTATTATCAACAATATTAACTTCTGTTGTGCTTATAGAGTTAATTGATCCTTGTACATCAAGGTTTCCGTTAACTGTAAGGTTTCCAGCAACTGTTACATCATCTGGCAAACCGATTGTTACTGCTGCAGACTCTGATCCAGATCCTGATACTGTAATTTCGCCAGCTGTTCCAGAAATTGTTGCAACATAGCTTCCAGTGGTATCTGTTCCAAGAGCTACAGAGTTTGGCTCAATAGTGGTTGATATTGTAACATCGCCCAGATTGGTCATTGTTGCAGAACCAGTTACATCTCCTGAGAGTGTAATTACTGGGTCTTTATTAAGAGATACAGCTCCTGCTGTTACTGTAAAATCTGTTGAGCTAAATGATGCTACACCTTTATTGGTATATGTTGCGTCTTCTGCAGAAACTGTAATTGTGTTATCTGTTACCGATACATCAATACCTTCTCCGCCAGCAACTGTAAGTGTGTCTGTAAGAAGGTCAACCGTGTCTGTTCCAGTATCTCCAGCAACTGAAAGGTTAGTTGCTACGTCTACTGTTCCTGCTGCAGTTAAACGACCTTGTGCGTCAACTGTAAATGTAGGAATTGCTGTTGTTGATCCATATGAACCAGCAGTTACAGATGTATTATCTAAATCAATTGTTGTTGTTCCAGATGAATCAACATATGTTGCTGTTAAACCAACTCCGCCAGCAATAGAAGAACCAATTACATCTTGTATAACCTCTGTAGAGCCAGACATTGGCATCCATGGACCGTTGGGTGCTGATAGTCCATTGTAGTAATACATTGTGCTATTTGATGTATCGTAGTAAATCTGTCCAACTACTGGGTTTGAAGGCGCTGAGCCTAAGTTTTGGATTCTAGCATTGAGCAACTCATTCTTGTTGAGATCAACGCTAACTAAAAATTTTCTTGCCATTTGCTATCTCCTTATGACAGGTATGCTGTCCCTGAAAATGGTTGAGCCATAGTCAGTGTTATTTGATTAGTACTATTGTAGTCTATTCCAGTTTCCAAAATATCTCCAGCACTGGATTTAACCGTTACGTTTGGTTGATATCCTAGTCCATGAGTAATAACAAGAGAATACACTCCCATTGAAGGGCCAGTTACTTGAGCTAGCTCCCATGAATAAGCTAATGTATTATTTGTTAAGAATATTTTGCTTGCTCCCGACCAAGTTACGTCAGAAAGTTTTGGTCCGTGAAATGCAGCGGACAACATGTCAAAGTAAAAATCTCCAACTAGACCTAGATTTGCTGCTGGGTCTCCAGTGCCATTTAAAATGGTTCTTCCTCTTGGACCTTGTGGTCCAGGTGAAGAAATTACTACTTTGTTTATTTGCTCTCGAACAACTACAGATTCAGTCATTAAATAGTTACCGATCTATTTAGGGTCATAAACCCTTCAAGGAGCTTTATCTTATTACCATTAGAATCTATAACCATAACATCATAAGATGATTTTGGATAAAAGATTTTATTTGTTTGAGTTGGTGTAAGTGTTACAGTTAATTTACCAAGAGGACCATTTATTACTATACCGCCGCTTGGAGATGTTAAAGTTACTGCTAACTTTGTTCCACCCTTTACATCACGAACCTGCATTTTTGCAGATGCGCCAGTTAAATCAATAGCATTATCATTTTGGTCTTTATATTCTACTACAAAGCTAAATGTTGCATTTTGATCTACTTCGAAATTCTTTTGTCCTGCCATTTGCCATAGTCTCCTAAATAGGAATACTCCTGTACTAATTTTAGCACAGGAGTATTTCTAATTGACTATTTTTAGTTTTTAGTGAATCCGAACGATGGCTCGTTTGGATTAAGTGCCTTCAAAATTACGGGTGCTGTGGCAGCAAATCCGCCCAACATTAGGTCTCTTGGACTAGTGTTGCCAGTCATATACAGAGCAATTGCTGCTCCTAGAAAATGACGTCCATAACTTGCCAGTGCTGCTAGAATTTTCTCTTGCATTGTAACCTTTCCATCTCCATTTAGATCTTCTTTAGCTTTTGCCATTTTTGATCCTCCTTATTTCTAGGCGGGTAGCCTAGGAATTTTGAGCCTTAGCCCAATTCTATAATTGTACCACTATGCGCTAATATCTACCAATTCGCAGTTACCATCAGAACTGCAGGCTAGAGTAGCGTTTACAGAAGTTCCATCTTCTGTTTCATAAAAAGATAAATCTTCCCAACGAATAGACTTTGGCATTTTTGCAACAAGAGCCTCATACTCTTCTTTTGTTACTTCTTGGTATGGAGCTTGCTTGTATGTGTGATCTGAATGAGGAAGAAATGAAATTCCTGAAACCTCATCAAAGTTCTTATATACCCAGGCTCCAACTTCCATCCATTCCTCTTCTTTTACTGAAACGGTAATGGAAGGCTTATGTTCGCACCAAGCACGTTGATAAACAAGCCAAGTGTTTAGGTGATCCAAAGCTGTTAGATCACTTCTTACAATAGCGCCATCTGGAGCTTTTACTGGAAATGAAAACACATAAGTTTCATTTGGTTTCATAACATCGTCTTCTACTGGAATTCCAACTTCCTTTAAAAACAAAGAAATTGGATCTCCCTTTGAGCCACGAACTGTACGGATATAGTATGGAGAATGCCATGGGTGCATTCCTGAAGACACTCCAACTAGTTGAGAAACTGTACCAGAAGGCTTTACACATGTAATAGCTGCAGACTCGGGAATCCCAATCTTTGCTGCCTCTTCTAAATTAGTTGCTCTTGCATATTCACGAAGGCCTTCAAGTGTTTTTTCCAACTTATCAAGGCCTTGTTTACCTGAAAAGAACTTGTGCCCAAATTGTCCTGTTAGAGAAACTCCAAGCAAGCGCTCTTCTTCTGTGTTGTCTTTCCAAATCTTACGAAGATACTTAAAGTCTGTTAGCGTTGACTGCCAAGTTCCAAGAATTGTAGCAAGGCGTACTTTATTTGATACATCTTCAACCGTATCCTTTTCACGAAGTACGACTTCTGAAAGATTGCAAAACTGATAGGGTCTAAGAATAATTTCTGAACAAGGGTTCGTCCCATAATGAATTTCTGGATCTCTTCTTCCATACTTTGCTGCTTGTGCTTGTGCTGCTGCAACATTGTATATACCACGTTCACCTGATTTTGAGTCATATAGATTCTTCCATTCTGCAATAAATTGTTCCATCTCTGGCTTGCGAGAATAAGCTACAGAGTTATTTGAAAGTGAACGTTGAGTATTGTTTTCCCACCAATTACCAGATTTTGCTGCTGCCATTTCTATATCATTAATGTTTGAAAGAGAAATCATTGCAGATCTACGGACTCCTCCAACTACAACAACTTCTCCAATTTTACACATAATGTCGTGTGCCTCAATTGGCTTTAGCTGACGGCCTGCAGCATTCTTAAACTTTGCAATTGTGAAATCAAACAGATTAACTAATGGTTGTGGACCTGAAGACCTACCGCCCATAGTTTTAAGTCTTGCTCCTGCTGGTCTAACTTTTGAAACATCAATTGCTGGGATTTGGCCCGACCAAAGTAAAGCAAGAAGCTCTCTGTATGCTTTTGCCCAACCTTGTTTTGAATCTTCTACGATTATAACGGTAGTAGACTTTTCAAATGATTCTGGGACGGAAGGAAGCTTGTTAACATACTTGTATTCAACAGAAAACCCAACACCTGTTCCACACATCAAAATATACATTGTTTCATCAAATGATCTTGGGCTATCCACTGGAACAAATGAACAATTATATCCAGCTACATTATCTCTTTCTAAAGCTGCTCCAGATGTCATCACGGAGCGCATTGAGGGCATGACATTTCTTTTAAATACACCGTCTTTTAATTCCGCTACAAGCTTCTCATCTGGAATATAATTATAGTTTTCTTTTAGGTGGTTTAACATAAAATCAAAATAACGATCTACTGTTTCACCCCACGTTTCACGACGATTCTCTTCTGGAATCCATCTAGCGTAACGAGATAACGCAATAAAATTTTCGTACGGGTTTTCAATAGTATTAGACATTTATGTAACCTGTTTCTCCGCCTAGCGGTTTAATTTAATTTAAGTAGAGTCTTATTCTACCAAACTTTTTTAAGAAAGTGAAGGGTGATTAATAAAAATGAACAATTAACCTATTATTATTAGTTAACTAAAACACATATAATGATAAATACAAGTTGACATATTAGAGTTCTTAATGGTATTCTTATAGTTCGTTATCTCTATTGGAGGAAATGCCTATGGAGAATATAAAAGAAAAACTTAGCGATGTTTTACATCACTATGTTGCAATATCAGTAGCTGTATTGTTTTTATTTACTGGTCAACCAGAAATGATTCAAACAGCTTCTGCTCTGGTTGTAAAGCCAGATGTAAAAACCGAAGCACAACTTAACAAGGAAAAGCTGGAGAAATTCAGCAATACTGTGTGGAAACCATCAGAGTCTTTAACAGACAAAGAATTGGTTGAACTTCTCAAAGCTGTAGGCTTTGAGGGTAGCGCCCTTAAAATGGCGTGGGCTGTAGCTAAAAAGGAGTCTAATGGACGCCCAATGGCTTATAACGGCAACAGGAACACTGGAGACAGCTCCTACGGAATTTTTCAAATCAACATGCTAGGAAACTTGGGTGATGATAGAAAAGAAAAATTCAAACTGGATAGTAACTACTCGTTATTTGATCCAGCAATTAACGCAGAGATAACGTATTATATGACCAATGGCGGTCAAGATTGGTCGTCATGGAAAGGCTTAACACCTAGAACAAAAGAGTGGCTAAGCAAATTTCCATCTAAAAGTTAGAAAGGAGTTATCATTAAGATACAATTAGTATCTCAATATTTAACTCTTTCGAGAGAAGGTCTTGTTCCAGAAATGGCTTGCCCATTAGATCAAGGCCTTCTCTTTTCTAATATTGACAACGAAGATAAAATTTTTATTTATTGTATTTCTTGTGAATACAAAATGCATATAGGATTATCCCTCTATAGCAAAATGATGAAAGAAATAGAAAATGTCCATGGAAAGCAAATTTGATAAAGATCTAGTTTTAGACATGTCCTCAAGCATACCTTGTGCACATATACCAAGAGCATTCCTTGCTGAAAAGGCACTAACAACAATTCAATCATATTTAGAGCTTGCTAAAGTTAAAGGTTTAAATACAATTGATGAGGTCTTAGAAGACATGAAGGCAAAAAATGCCTGAAAGCAATTCTAGCAATTTAGAGGATAATTTGCCTATGGTAAATTATATAATGCTTCATAGAGTATATGACGTATTATGCCTAATTGCTAAGCAGCTAGGGGATGTTAAAGAAATAGAAAAAATGGTAGAATATCATAAAGAAGGATTTTTGCTGGGACCTGCCCCTGCATTTATTTCTGAGGAGAAAGATGAATAGAGAAGAAGTAATAGACCTCATGGTTGAGGTTTTTAGTGAAATCAATAAGAGCATGGCTCTAGCAAGCGGTATGGAAGAAACTGAAGTAAATAATTTCATGGAGCAAAGCACTCCATCTATCCATCACGCATTGAGTGCTGTTTACGACGTACTTGCTGAAAAAGAACTTGTAAAATAGTATTGCTTTCTAAAAAATCATGCAATACAATATAGTTGTGTAATATAAATTACACTATGCGGATATAACGCAACAAATACCCTAAAGGATCCGCCTCCTTTAGGGTTTTTTGTTTAAGGGGTAAAATGGACTCGTATTTAAGCAGATGGACAGAAGATTCTAATTTTGTAAAACTTCATAATGATTTTAATTTAATATGTAATATAAACAATGAAATGGATAACGCCTTGTATGGAAGAATTTATATTCTTAGACAACTTGCAAAGCAACAGTCTATCATAAACCCTTATCTTGATTTTGCTGAATGCGGTGTTTATGCTGGAATGACAATGTTTTTTACAGCAGAGTTTTGTGACAAAAAGTTTATTGGAATAGATTCTTGGGAAGGAGTCTCGGAGCCAGGAGAATTTGATACAGACTATTTTAAAACAATAAAGCTAAAATCTGAAATGGCTTGGGCAAAAAACAACTTGTCAAGATACGATAATGTGGTTTTAAAAAAGGGATGGATACCAGAAGTATTTTCTGACATAGATGAATCTACATACTCTTTTGTTCACATAGATGTTGATTTATACGAACCGACAAGAGACGCAGTTAAATACTTTTGGCCCAAAATTATTAAAGGCGGTGTATTAATATGCGATGACTATGGTTCGTTAAAAACAATTGGCTCCAGAAAAGCAATAGATGAAGCATTTGAAAAGCACAATATACTTGAGCTACCTACTGGCCAAGCTATTATATGGAAGAAATGATATAATTAAATTATGACTACATGGCTAAAAAAAGAATTTGAAGATAGCGGATATACAGTAGAATGCCCTATTGATGGGTTACTGGTTGTTAAAAACTTTATAACGGAAGAAGACATAGCAGAGTACTATAACATAATAAATAGAACCACTGAAGAAGAATGGGACAAGTGGTACACAGACCAATTAAAAGTTTTTACTAAGTCAAAGTTTGGAAGAGAAGATGTTGAAAATCTAGTTAAAGAAGGATTGTATGAAATAACATCTAACTGGAACGATAAAAATTTATCTTTTATTGATTCAAAGATACACAGGAGCGTAGACCAAAGATTTAACGATGTTCTTGCAAAATCTGGTGAGAATCTTGTTCTTAGTGGATTTTATTTTATCCAAAGAATGTACAACGGGATACAGCTAGTTTCTCATCATGATCAAAATACTGATGAATCGATTCAGCATGCTGCAGTCATATACATAAATGACGACTACAATGGTGGAGAAATATTTTGGGCTAAAAAAGAATTTGAAATGAAACCAAAAGCTGGCGACATGTTACTTTTTGGTGGAGATGCTGAATGGGAACATGGCGTAAGGTTTGTAACAGAAGGACCAACACGATACGTTCTTCCAGGGTTTATAAAAATCCCAAACTTTTACAATAACTAACTAATATTAAGTTAAGCTAAAGCAAAGAAGAAGTAGGTCTTCGTTTCCAGAATGAGATATAGTCTCATTCTTTGGATCTGGAACTACAAAGTAACCGCTATTCTTTTCAAATGTATTTGCGGGGAAAATGCTGCTATTTAGATTACCATCTAGTACCATTGCAAAGTATGTGCTAGGTGCAGCGTCTTCTGAGCCATCAGATAAGCAAATATCATTTAAATACTCTGCCGCTTCTGATGATGAGATAAGAGTGGTGTAGTATTTTGTAATAAATACATTTGATTCTCTGTTATCTGCTTCTTTAATTTTTTGTCTGATATCCTGGAAGATTGCTCTTACTGGTACTCTTGCATGAGAGTAAAATGTCTTTGTTACGTTGCCGTCAACTACGACCTCTTTTTCTTCATCTAATGCTGCGCCTAGCCACTCTTTAATAGTAGCGTTTTCTTCTTCAGTAATAGTTAAAAATCGTGGTTCTTCAACAACACTACCAGAAACTTCTGGCTCGTCTCCAGCGTGAGTTACATCATCTAATATTCCCATTATTTTACTTCCTTCCATTTATTAAAAGATTCTATTTGTTCTTCTGTTCCAAAATTCAAAACAAGATACTCTTCTCGTTCTGATAATTCTAGATCTGTTTCCTCTTGCCATTTAATAGTTAAATTGCCATCTTTAATAGCAGAATTAACATCATCTTCTGGAAGATCTGCATTTTCTTTCTTAAACTCATCTATAAGGAAAACATCAAATTTTCTCCACATAAGAGTTATTGCATCATCTTCCAGTGTTTGAAAAAAACTCATTTAATATCTCCTTTAATTTGTTAAGAGTAAGTATATTATACCCTACTTGTTACATGAACACGAAGCTAAAAAGTGCGGCGAAAAGTGAGCCGCGAAATTAGAGACCATCATTTTCATCTTCTATGATTTGGTTCATAATAGCTATGTACGCCTCTAATTCATCCCCTGTAGGCCCTTTTAGATCATACTCTGGTACACCAGCATATATGATATAAAGGAGGGCGGAAAGGGGAACATCATAAGCTCTCATATATGTATTATACTCCATAATCATTAAACAAAGTAGGCCTATTGGGATTTGAACCCAAAGTCGCTTGTATATAAGACAAGTGCTTTAACCAGATTAAGCTATAGGCCCTTATATTAGCCTATTATCTGTATGAGTATACCAAGGATAAATGTAATGACAGCTACTATGGCTATTTGGCAAAGAAGTTTCACTGTTTTACCCCCGTTTTTTTATTTAAAATTTTTTTTGATCCAATGTAATTTTTTATATCCACCAAAAGGATGTGATGCTATAGGATTTGTTATTTTACCTTGAGCATCTTTGTCGTACTCATTTAGCGAAGATTCCCAGGAATCTCTTTTGAATGGAATTATCTGATACATTGGTGTTCCTATAGGTATTATCCCAGAAAAATCTTTTTTTAGCAATAGTGGTAAATTTGATCCTGGCATCGCTTGTAAGTACGTATCATGCTCTACTACTCCACTTAAAGTATAGAATGGCAAATCAACTCTGTTGATAGGATGAGTAATTAATGCAGAGTATCCTTTAGGTAATTCTGGATTCCATCCTGGATGCCACACAAATTCCATATCTGTATAGTCGTTTGGTATTGAAAAACTATTGTCGACTTTTCCTCTTATTTCACACATGCTACTTTTAGATATTAGTCGACCAGAATATATTTCAATCTCTTCCCATGTTTCTTGTATATAGCCAAATCCAAAAGAGTCTGCAAATGGAGGACACATTTTAATTGTTTTGTCTGATTGCCTGCCGTCTCTAAATGCTGGTATATTTTTGTACCAATCTGGAGTATATGTTCTTGCAGGTTTTGGACATGGAATGTTTTTTTCTGCAAACTTGCTTACAGGGTTAAACTTTATAATATTATCCATCAAATAGGTCGCTATGCAGGATATCTTTGTTTATAAAATCCTTATAGTTGTCATATGGAACAACTCTTGGATCCACATACCAATCTTCATAAGCTTTACCGTTAAATATAACGTTTTCCGTTACTAATACATACCCAAGGTCTTTAAGCATCCTTTGAGATTCCCCCTGAATAAATTCTTTATGCCAACGGTCTTGATATCCATTGTGTTCAAAGGTAATTGTTGAAAATCTGTACTTTCTAAGTGGCATATTTTTTAGTGCCTCAAAAGTTGAGAATGCTGGATGCAGATCCATCTGTAAATAATCTATATGGATAGGGTAGTTGTTTTCTATGAAGTATCTTTCATAGTTAAACCATCTGGCATCTGTCTGTAGGGTTTTATTTTTTCTAGTTAGGTTGTAGTCATGTGCCCTACTAGGGTCATTTTCAAATGATAGGCCTTTCCAGCCATACCTAGTTTCTAGCAAATAAGTATTGCTGTTTCTTTCTGCCCATCCCCCACCTAATTCTACATAGGTACCGTTATGTTTTTCTTTCAGCACATTTAAAACAAATGACTCTTGACTAGCTTGACTAGTGCTTCCTTTTATCAGTTTTGGCATCTGTTCTTTACTTTCTTGTATGATTTATCTGGGGATATTAGATTTTAGGAAAGCCCCCCTACCCCCCAAATTTTAACTTTTTGGAAAGATAGAGAAGCGTTCCTGAAATACCCACAGATTACATCTGGTACATATTGAGTTTCAGGGTAAGCCCCCACAAAGCAAACTAAGTGTAGCATTTTGATTTTACCAAAGTCAATAGCTAATATAAAAGCTATACTGATCAAGGAGTATCCTATCATAACACCGCCATATATTCCAGTCGACTAGGATTTCAGATTTATAAAAATGTTAATATATTTTTTACATGTATGATACACACCCTGGACAAAACGGACATTTCGGATAGTGCGCCCATAATTCTTTTGGTCTTGAGCGTGAGTGTGAGCCTTATCACAAAGGTTTTTTTGCGACACGCCCGAGATTTGCGTAAATTTGTCAGACCCCCATGCTATGCTTAAGGTATAACAACAAGAAAGGAAGTTAAAAAATGACTTCACTAACACTAGAGCAAAAAATTGCTAAGGCTGCTCACCTTATTGCTGAAGGAAAGGTCGTATCTTTCCGAGGCGCTTCATTTGATACATACATGAAGGTTGAGCGCCTTGCTAATCGTATCAAGCAAGAGCAAGAGTTTCCTCAATGCCCTTGCGGAGAGTGTGAGTAAGGTCACACCGACACACCTCTCCAACCTCCCCAATTTGTCAGACCCCTATGCTACACTTACAACATAACAACAACGAAAGGTCAGAATAATGACACTAGATGAATACAAGCAAATGGTAGAGGCGCAACGCCTTGCCTCCCTAGCAATCGCCCTAGAGGCACTAACTAAGTCAGAGGCTATCGCTAAGGAGATGAATAAATAATGTCATACGCATACTCATACGAAACTAATAGCGTGTCTAAGTGGGATACTATCCAATCAGATGTCGCAGATGCATACTCATACCTAGATGAAGAAGAAGAAGCGCCAGCGCTTGACTTTGATGACTTTGATGATGAAGATGATGAAGAACTAGCAAAACTATACCAACTAACATGGGAGAACTAATAATGACTATCACTTACTCAATTTGGCAAGGCTCTAAACTAATCTCAATCGACAATGTAGCGCATGAGGCTAAGGCTATTGACAATGTAATACAATCGCTCAACGATAGCGAATTAGGCAAGGTTAAAAAGTTTACCGCTAATGTAATGGACATAAAGGTAACAGCATGAATAGACTACTTACTACACTAGTGCAGTTATCCCTTGCCCTCCCCGCCCTATACATGGCGAGGATCGTATGGCATGACTTTAAAGCAGAGATGCGAGAGATGTGGCACGAATCACACTAGCCTAACGGCGTGTCGGCTTGACAATGTCAAGCTGGCCCGCAAAAGAGCGGGGTTATCCACAGGGTTACGGGCATCTGTGGAAAACCCCAGAATTTATGTGAGATTTATCACATAGGCTGAGCGTCTCACATCTTGGAATTACTGGCTAGTAAGTAGAGAAATGTCAGACCCCCATGCTACAATTCCACTATAACGAAAAAGAAAGGTGGTCTCAAATGACTACACTAACAAATACACATACACATACTCCACACATGGAGAGCGTATCTACTACCTATGGCATGGGCGTAGATGTCGAATACACTTTCTGCGAAACATGCGAGCAGAACATAGATAGAGTTTATTTCTATGATGACTATGACCGCTTACCATTTTACACCGATTGGAGTTTAACTAAATGAAAAGTAATTTTGAGGTAACGCAAGAAATAACCGACCTTGCTAAAAAACACTATGGCGAAATGGATTTAGCCTTTAAGTGGGGTTGTGCTCAAGCACTTCTTTCTACTAAACAATTAGAGATTATTCTAGGAATACTAAAAGATAAGGAAAATAACTAAATGCCAATTTTTAATTTTGAGTTATTTGTAGATGTAGAAGCAGATGATTTTGAGTCTGCTTACTCATGGCTAAAGGCTATGCCACTAGAAAGACAATTAGACTTTCATGTAATTGATTACCGACAGATGGAGGAATAAATAAATGACAACAGATTTCGAAATCGCTTTTGCGATTAAACAATTATTTGATGAAATGCTTGATGATTGTTATCCCGTGTATGAAATGGGTAACGCTGTTTTTTATCCGTCCCAAATTCTAAAAGATTGCGACCCTATTGCATACAATGAGGCACTTTTAGATTTCGAGGATAATTACTTAAAAGATAATGCAGACGATTTGGAAAGGCTAATGAATGAATGACTTTTTTGGATTTGAGAAAGCGATTGAAATCGATCATCTTACAGATGAGCAAATCTTAAAGCTTGAAGAAATTTTTAAGGATTTCGAATAAGCAACGGCGTGTCGACTTGACAAAAGTTGATGCGCCCGCAAAAGAGCGGGGTTATCCACAGGGTTACGGGGGTTATCCACAACCCCTGGAATTTCCGACACGCCCGAGATTTTGTGATTTTTATCACATGACTTGAGCGTCTCATTATTTGGAATTACTGGCTAGTAATTACCTTTTGTCAGTGCTATCCGCTATAATTGCTACTATCAACAAACGAAAGGCGGACTCAAATGTCAGCAAATGTCTATACAATCGAAAACCTACTTGTAGGAAAAACCTATCACTCAAAATCATTAAAGGGTGAAATCATCTCAGCGGAAAAAGATAATTCCGTATGGTATGCGGATTGCGAAACTTATAAGGTTCAGGTTAGACCTCATTACTCAGCACCGCTAAATCTAAAAGATACTTATCGCTATTTAGCCGTAAAAACTTCCGATTAAATAAAATCGAAACAGGGGCAGTTTAGAGGGAGTCCTCGCCCAATGTCGTAAGTAAGAACCCTCACAAAATTTGTCAGTGCTACCTGATACAATAACTAAATAAACACACGAAAGGAAAACTAATGTTAGATACAAAATACATTGATGAAAACGAATTTTATTTCATCAAAGACGAACAGAGATTTTGTTGTGATGAGTCACAATTTAAGTATGTCTGCAAGGCTCATGGCGAGGCTATGGGTTGCTACTATTGCGAATTCGATTACTCAAAAGATTGCGAGTGTGAAGGATAATGATTAACTCAGTATTAGCAATAGATTGCCAAGATTGCCACGGACACGGAGTAATTTTTTTTGGTGATGATAATGATTTCGATTGCGAACCTTGCGATTGCGTAGATGACGGCTCACTATTTTGGAACGGAGAAAATGACTAATGTATAAATTAACTTGCGCCTATGACGGCAATGCACCACACTGGACGGCTGAATACGAAAAGGAATTCGGTGCTTGGGAAAGTTTCTTTCGCTTTACTGATTGGGGTATGGCTAACGAATTCTCAACAGTAAACATAATGACGCCAACTGGCAAAATGTACACCAAAGTATTTTACAGAAATGGAATGGTATCAGTTAAATGATGACACGAAAAGATTATGTCGCGGTTGCAGAAATTCTAAAGTATGCAAGCGATAAAGCGCACCCAGCACTATTTTCTAAAATGGTAAATGATTTCGCTGAAATGTTTGCGAAAGATAATGACCGATTTGATGTAAATAGATTTCATGAAGCGAGTGGGTATCATGTCCCAAAACTCACTACGAGATAAAGTAAAACGAATTCAGGAATTGCGCCGCAGTAATGCGGCGCAACCTGTTCGTAATAAGAAAAAATATTTTCGAAAGATCAAACATAAAAATAAATATGCAGAGTGATGCATAGCTATGCAGGCCCGCAATACTGCGGGGTTATCCACAGGGTTACGGGGGTTATCCACAACCCCTGGAATTTTGTGAGATTAATCACAAAATAAATTAGATAAAGCTTGGGCGTGTTGCACAATTTGTCAGTGGCCTAGTGTATAATACTCTTATACCAACAACGAAAGGCAAAAAATGATAGTAGAACACAATCTAAAGTTTGTAACAGAGTTTGCAGACAATCATCCAGTAACTCAACAGGTCATGGCACTTGATGAAAATACTCGTATCTTTATGCTAGAGTCTATGCTAAAAGATTTAGTAGCACCACGCCTACAACCAATTCTTGATGAAATAAATGCTAATGGCTCTTACGCAATACTAAAGGTGGCAGAATAATGGGATACAATACAGCATTAGATTTATCTGAGGAATTAGATTTAGAAGTAGCATTAGGCTATCACTTACAGGGTAATCATTACCCACCCGTCCCACTTTCTATGGTGCCAGTATGTATCGAGGCAATTGACTTTGCTCATGATGACATGTGGGATGAAACTATTGAAATGCCTGATGGTATTACTTACAAGGGGCAGACATGTGCGCCAGTGTGGGCGATCATCGAGGCTCACCACTTACACGCTTGGCTACCTGAGTGACTAAGGTCACACAATAACTTTCTCAAATAATGAGATAGGGCTAGACTAATGTCAGACCCCAATGCTATAATTACCAACCTAACAAAGAAAAGAGGCAATAAATGACAATCAACGACAAGTTGTATCAGGTAGGCGATTTATTCACTACCCTTAAGTCAAAGAAAACAGGTGTGATTAAAGAAATCCACCCACAAACATCTGGCTCGGTGCGTGTGCTACTAGAAATGCCCAACAAGGAAACTCGTTGGACTTCAGTATCCGCTCAAACACTACTAGGCGTTTAATTTAATGGGAGGGGGGTCGCAGAAATGTCAGACCCCCCTGCTATAATTACTTAATCAAACCAACCAACAACGAAAGAAGGAAACAAATGGCTAGAGGAAAAGCAATCAGCGTTAAAATCGCAACACCAAAGGTAATCAAGGCACTAGAAACTGCACTAGCAAAACTAGAGTCAGATTATTCATCACAAGAAGCAAACGAAGCAAAGTATGAGAAGGCAAGACAAAAGTGGCAGAAGGAACTTAGTGACTATGCCGTTGCCAACATCAAGAAGGCAGAAAACTTCCGTACATCTTATCGCTCATGGAACAATACACTAAACATTGACTATGACTTAACAGTTGCAGAAAAGGACTTGCCTAAAGAGCCTCAGCGTGACTTTGTTGTTATGCACCAGCATACATACAATGACCAAAAAGAGGAAATGCTTAACGCAATTCGTATTCTCAAGATGACAGATGAGGAAACAGTTTCCACATCAACTTATCAAGCGGTTGCTCGTTATCTGTAAATAATCCAACGACCTGAGTATGTCGCCAAACTGCTCTCCCTTTAGGGACAACTACTAACAAAGGCAACAAAATGAAAAATCGTTTCAGAGTAGAAATCTATGATGCAAACAAAGCAAATGATTTAACAATTTATTCAGAGCAAGGCGTAGACAAGGAATACTTAACTGAGTTAGCATTCTCTAATAGAGGAAATTTCTTAGGGGATGTTCGTGCTTATGTCTATGATACATTGAAGAAGACTAAGACTACTGCTCTTTATCTCCCGTCCGAAGTTATCAACTTCAATCGCAAAAATCAATTGACTAGGGAAGAGTTAGGTCTGTAAAGATCTAACACCAGTTGCATATGCAGCTGGCCCGCAAAGCTAAGGGGTTATCCACAGGCTTACGACCACTTGTGGATAACCCTGGAATTTTGTGAGATTAATCACATGGATCAATTCGGACATATTGTAACTAATCATAGACAATGTCAGTGGGGTCTGTTATACTTACAACTAATCAAACAAACGAAAGGTAAAAAATGGCTCATAATCTAGAAATGGAAAATGGCGAAGTTGCATTCGCACTTCGTGGCGCACCTGCATGGCACAACCTTGCAAATCGCATCTTTACACAAGATGAAGATGTTACAACTCAAATGATGTTAGATGAGGCAAAACTTTCCAACTGGAATGTTCGCTTGTCTCCACTAACTGACCATATCTCAGATACATGGAATGATGTATCTAATGCTCAATTAGTTATTCGTGACAACCCATTCAACAATGGAACTGATGTTCTTGCAACTGTTGGAAAGCGTTACAAGCCTGTACAGAATGAGGAACTATTCGCATTCGCTGATGCAATTCATGATGCTAATGCTGATTGCCGTTGGGAATCTGCTGGCTCACTTCGTAGCGGTAAGGTTGTATTCGGTACAGTGGATATTCCTCGCACAATGGTGCTTGACCCACAAGGCGCAAATGATGCAACTAAGTTGTATCTAATTGTTTGGACATCTCATGACGGGTCAGTTGCTGTTCAGGCTGCTGTTACTCCTGTTCGTGTTGTATGCCAAAACACTCTTAACCTTGCAATGAAGAATGCCAAGCAATCTTTCAAGATTCGCCACACGCAATCTGTTGAAGGTCGCATCCAAGTTGCTCGTGAAACTCTTGGGCTTGCTCTTGGCTACTTTGATGAATTCGAGAAAGAGGCTCAGGCTCTTTATTCTCAATCAATCACTGATGCTGAATTCTCAAAGTTGATTCAGACAATTTATCCTAAGCCAGATAAGGATGCTGCTAAAGTTGCATTGACTAAGTGGGAAAACAAAGTCGTGCTCCTTGATGAGTTGTACCATAACTCACCAACCAATGCTAATATCAAGGGAACAAAGTGGGGCGCATTCAACGCACTTACTGAACGCCTTGATTACTATCGTTCAGGTCGTGGCAATTCTGAAACACTTATGGCGGGTGCATCAGGCTTTGACCCAATTCTCACCGCAGAAAAAAATAAAATTAAAAAATTAATTTCTGCGTTCTAAATAAATAAATTCCTGAGCATGAATAAAAACTGCTCACAATTTTTTCCAGGTCCATTAGCTCAGTTGGTTAGAGCGCTACCCTGTCACGGTAGAGGTCGACGGTTCAAGTCCGTTATGGATCGCCAAGCGCCCTCAAAGCTAAGGGGGCAAAAAGTGTGTTACGACTCACATAAAAATCCCCTGGAAATCCTTGATAATGTCAGTCGGATCCTGTATAATTCTACTCATGACCAACGAACTAGTATCAAGTAAATATACCTTTGTCTGCGACCCAGACGAATGCGATTCATTAATAGAACTAACATCATCTGATGGATTTGGCTTTCCTTCAGGTGTGACAACGCTCACATGCCCATGCGGACGCAAGACCACATTATTGTCAGTGGAGCATGCTACAATTACACCAACAACAACGAAAGAGGATAAAATGGAAACAACAACAGACAATCACTACTTGACACGGGAATTTCTTGAGTCACAGTTAGTTGAAAATAAAGCCCGCATTGTGCAATTAGAAGAGCACATCCAGCGTGTGACACAACGAGATTACAACACTGCAGGTGTTCTAAATCAGTTGCGTGACAACATGAAGGTATTTACATTAGAAGGTCTTGATGACGACTCATTGACTGAGTTTCAAGCAGAAGAGATTGCAAGCATTTGTGGATTTGAACTAACAAATGAATTTGAGTTAACCGTAACTGTACAATATTCAGTTACAGTTAATGCTCGTGACGAGGAGTCTGCTATCAATGCAATTCATGAAACAGACTTTGACACAGTATCTTATGATGAGCCTATTACATACATGTCATCATCTATCGATTCAGTAGAGGTGGACTAATGTACTTTGAACTCACCGCTCCTGATAGGCTCTCCATGGAGAGGGCCTATTGGGATGCACAAATCACAGGGCTCGACCCACAAGCAATGTCTCCATTGACATTCAACATTGGAACTGGTAGTATTGAGAAAGTAAGTAGACTTAGAGATAAGTATAACTTAACTGAATCTTATGTATCAGACTACGAAACCACAGGTTATTAAGGAGAGATTATGTCAGAGTATAAGGATGGATGGGATGACGGGTATAAGTTTGCCCGTGAAGAAATAATGGAGAAGTTATCAGAAATTGATATCAACGATATTGATTCTTGGATTCTTGACCGTCTTTCTGAAATGATTGAAGGCGGTTCTCTATGAGAGACAGAGAGTTCATTCCATGTGATGCATGTGGATCAGCAGATGCAATGTATCTAGTTAAACTAGTAGATGGTGAGTTAGCTTTTTGCGGTCACCACTACAATAAAAATAAGGCAGGCCTAGACAAGGTAGCCTATGAAGTGATAGAATTAGACAAGATAGAACCAGCAATACCTACTTTAGAAACGGCGGAATAAAATGGGAGACAGAGCAAACTTTGGGTTTAAAGACCAAAAGGGTGATACAGTATTTTTATACGGGCACTGGGCAGGATACGACATGCTAGCAAAACTAGCAAATGCTGTGCAGGCTGCAGAAACAAGATGGCAGGACCCATCATATGCAACACGCATTGCCATCTCACATCTAATTGGAGAAGACTGGAACCAAACATTATCGTGGGGTATCTATGTCAACCAATTGGGGGACAATGAGCACAAGGTGCCTGTAATTAATTGGGCTACCCAAACGTTTACATTATACGAGGAAGACTTAGAGACGGTTGTATTTAGTTCATCCTTGGCATCATTTGTAGACAAATACAGTCGACTAGTTATGGTATAATTAGACTAGGACTAAGGTCCTGGTTTTAATAGGAAATATAATGGTGCGTCTATCAGTCTTAGGGCCAGGCGCTAAGTAAAGCGGGTTTATTTCTTTCGTTGGAAATCCAGGCAGCCATTATTCAATACCCCCAGGTAAGATCTGGGGGTTTTTCTTTGCCCTCAAAGACATGAGGGTAGCATATTGTCTTTACGACTGTCAATTATATTCGCTGGAATTTTCTGTGATGTTGACCACAAAGCTGAATCATGTGGCATGTATCACATGCCAATTCTATTCCATTTGTCAGTGGTCCAATGTATAATTATCACATATCAACGAAAGGATATAAAATGCCAAATTGGGTATATAACGGTTTAACTATTGAGGGTAATCCTGAGCAAGTTAAATCTTTAATTAAACAAATGAATAAGCCATATGTAAGCAAAGTTCAATCTCGTGGTGATTTAGCATTTGAGATTAAGCATATCAAGCATGTTAACCCTATCTTTAGTTTTCATAATATCTATAACTATATAGATGATAATGTTACTGACGAGGTTTATCTTTCCCAGCCCGACTTTGGTACGGTTGGCGACAAGAATTGGTACAAGTTTGAAACTAATGACTGGTACAACTGGAATATCCGCAACTGGGGAACTAAGTGGGATGTTGCTGTAACAGAAGAAGAAACTAGTCCTACTACATATATGGAAGAAGCCGAGAATGGCGAGAACTATGTAGTCTATTACAACTTTGAGACGGCATGGTCAAGACCTCTTCCTGCTATATCTAAACTATCTGCACAATACCCTAATCTACTATTTACTTTAGTATATGAAGAAGAAACAGGCTGGGGTGGAGAAATGGAATTCCTCCGTGGAGAAGTTATTTCAGAATCATCATATGATACAAAATGTAACAACTGTGATGCAACAGATACATTTGAGTATTGCGACAATGATTGTGGCGAGATATGTTCATCTTGTTTCTTTAGCCATGATGCTGACCTTGATGCTATGGCAATTTGTCAGACCCACATGGTATTATTACCTTCTATGGAAAAGGCGGATGCATAATGGAAGCATTTACAGATACAGTTGGAGAACATATCCTTGGAGCAATTCAAGTAGATATTGAGCAACATCTATTTGAGCAATGGAACAATTCTAACTTAGAAGAAGGGGAGGCATATGCTGAATACAAGTTCATGCAATTTGCTCCTGATAACTTAAAACAATCATACAATGAATACTATGGTTATATTGAAGGAGATGAGTTTTTACTATGATTACCAGCCAAGAACTAATTGATTATATCTATGATGACAACTTAATCCATTTTGATGACAGAGATACATCAGATGATTGTGATTGTCACATTCATATAACACTTAATACTATGATTAAATATATGGAGGCAATTGAATGCTAGGTTATACAATGGATGATTTGGATGAAATGAGGGCTGTCGTTACTAAGGCTCTATATGATTCTAAAGGACTGCCGACTGAAAAAGGATTAGAAAAGACAGCAGACTTTTTAGACGGGCTTTGGTCGGAGGGCTACTTTGACTAGATCATCACACTTCCTGGAATACATGAAGATACATTTAATTAGTCTTAATCAAGATTTAGAGGATGCTAGAAATAATGTACCTTTAAATGAAGATGAGTATTTTGAATCAGATGCTTATTACACTGGTGCCATTGATACTATGGAACATATTTTGTCAGTGGCCAATGATATAATGATTGATAACGAAAGGGTATATTAATGATTACTGCAGAAGATATTGGGCTCCCGCCCCATTTGCAACGCATGGTAAATGCAGGAGTATCAGGCCTTGATATCTTGCATGGAGAACTAAAGAATCTAATGCTCATTGACGAGCAATTACTATCTGAATATACAAATCAGGATGATGAAGAGTACGACCAAACTGTTAATAGATTAAATCTTGAAGGACATCTTGACGCATTAGTAGAACTATATAATCTAACATACCAACTATCATTTGCGATTGGAGCACGGAATGAAGCCTGAAGATAAAGATAAACTAAACGAATGTTTAAAGATTCTAGACAGCACTGACCTTGGTCTATCCCTGGTTTGGTTGTGGACTTGGTCAACAATCAACAACATCTTTGAGGATGAGACCTACAAGCAGAACTGCACCATAGATGAGATGTGGGACCACCTCTGCGAGGCTGTGGAGGCTGGCCAAGGGTTCTCTTTGGAGTGGGGTGCCGAACAACATCAAGAAGAAGTTTTAGATTGGATGTTAAGCAGGGACTACATCGTAGACCCTGAAGACGAGCAGGAGGAGGACGAAGATGAAGATGAGTGATGAATATTTAAACGATCAACTTAGTAAGGCCCAAGCCTTGCTATGGGGTGGCTCCGAAACAGAAAACATCGAAGCGCACAACATTATCTCTAAGTTAATTAAAGACAAGATAGAGCAGGTGGGACTATGAGCAAACAATATAAAGTCTATGGAGATATCATTCAGGATTACTACATTGTAGTAACTGCAGATGATAGCGATGACGCATGGTATAAGGCAGTATCAAGCCCGAAAAAGGAATGGGTAAAGGCTGCTGCTAAAAAGGATAAGATAGAGCCATACCAAGTAGAAGAACTAACAACTGAATAAAGATAGCTTTGGCCGTTATGGACAATTCGGACATAACGGTCATTAAGCTAAGGGACACGGGCAAAAATATTGCTTTACGACCCTATTTACAAAACCCCGAAATTCGGATATAATATATATAACAAAGATCTAGAAAGGATCAAACAAATGACATCAACACCAACAACAACTCGTGAATACCTAAAGGCCCAGGGAATTACTGTAGGCAAGCGTGGTCGCTTTTCAGCTGCAGCTCTAGGCGTTATCAGCAAGGCAGCACAAGAGGGCGTAGTCTTCACAGACAAGAAGAACGTCAAGTAATAAGCTAAGTGTGGGGTTCCTCCTCTCTGTGGGAAAACGGGAAAGGGGAGGAACCTCGCTTCATTTACAAATGTCAGTGGTCAATGGTATAATCAAAACGAAAGGCGGAACTCATGGCTAAGGCGAACGAATTCAAAGCGGCAGAAAAACTAACAGACTATCTAAATAATGCTAACTTCTCACCAGCAGTAATGGCTAATGTACTAACAACTGAACATACCTTGTATACACAAGACAGGCTAATGGAACTAGTTAGATATATTATCCAATATAATTCCCTTAGATTAAAGTCAGAATGGGATAAAGGATATACATCCGAAGGATTGCTTTTGGCTGATGCTCTTAACGATATGATTGAGGCAAAATACGGGGCGGTGGATAGAAACCTAACTATTAAATCCCTTGAAGAAACAAGAGTAAGAGATAGCAAATACATAATGGACTTAGATTCATTCTAAGATAGCTTTCCCCTATGGGGCATATAGTAAATATACTATATGTCCCATTTTTGTATGCCCATCTTATGGGCCAAATTTCTT
>Ga0208233_1000032_pt1 | contig 25581 bp, 20 predicted proteins | sample LakMenEpi07Sep12_FD_150679 | JGI IMG/M metagenome (GOLD analysis project Ga0208233, IMG submission 150679) | Freshwater microbial communities from Lake Mendota, WI - 07SEP2012 deep hole epilimnion (SPAdes) | ecosystem: Environmental > Aquatic > Freshwater > Lake > Epilimnion/Euphotic zone ... | reverse complement strand
ATTAGACAAGACAGTTTCCCGCGTGAATTGTCTCGGTTTCGTTATAAATGGGATGCTGGTATCAATTATTGAGACAGGCCTAAGGCTCATTTATCGGGAACCGCGTTGGGGTTAACCACCGCTTCGGCGACCTCTTTCATGGTCAACCGACGATCCATGGCGGCCCGCTGAATCCAGGAAAAAGCTTCGGGTTCAGAAAGGTTTAAGGCTTTCATTAACAATCCCTTAGCTCGATCAATGAGCTTTCTAGTTTCAAGTCGGTCGTGAAGATCTGCGACTTCGGCAGCTAAAGATTTCATCTGGGCATGACGGCTGATTGCGATTTCAATTGCTGGCATTAAGTCGCCGATAGTAAATGGCTTTACAACATAGGCCATTACTCCGGCATCTCGTGCGCGATCGACTAACTCTTTTTGCGAATACGCGGTCAGCATCAAAACCGGCGCTATTTCAATTATCTTTTCGGCAGCTGATATTCCATCAAGGATCGGCATCTTTACATCAAGAATTGCTAGATCTGGATTATGCAGAACCGCCAGATCAATTGCTTCTTGTCCATTAGTTGCCTGAGCAACAACTTCGTAACCGGCAGCTTGCAACATTTCTACAAGATCCATGCGGATTAAAGTTTCATCTTCTGCAACGAGAATGCGAACCGTCATGATCGATTCATCCTTCCAGAATTCATACAGTGAGTGCCCCGAGTCGGATTCGAACCGACACTATGCAGTGTTTGAGACTGCCCTCTCTACCGTTGGAGTACCGAGGCTCTTAATGAAGCAATCTTAGCGGTAGGCAGGAGCAACGCCACCAACGGCATCTCCCACAACGTGAACGCGCATTGCATTGGTTGAACCAGGAATTCCTGGAGGAGATCCGGCAACAATCACAACATTTTCGCCGATTTGGGCGCGGCCAGACTGAATCAACAAAGTATCGGCCTGCTTCACCATCTCGTCGGTGTGTTTAACCATTGGGGTTACTTCTGGTTCAACTCCCCATGACAATGCCAAGCGGTTATACGTTCCGATTTCTGGTGTGAAGGCAACGATTGGAATTGGTGAGCGAAGACGTGCCATTCGACGAGCCGAATCGCCTGATTGAGTGAAGGTCACCAAGTACTTTGCACCAACAATTGCGCCTACTTCAGCTGCTGCACGAGTGATCGCGCCACCTTTTGTCTTGGGAGTTGTGCGCAATGCGCGAATCATTTCAAAACCGCCCTCTTCGGTACGGGCGATGATGCGAGCCATTGTTGCAACCGCTTCGATTGCGAATGCTCCAACAGATGTTTCACCTGACAACATCAATGCATCTGCGCCATCTAGCACCGCATTGGCACAATCTGTAGCTTCGGCGCGAGTTGGTGAAGAGTTTGTGATCATCGAATCAAGCATTTGAGTTGCAACAATAACCGGCTTAGCTGCTTCACGTGCTAATTCAATGCAACGCTTCTGGACCAAAGGTACTTCCTCGATTGGCATCTCTACGCCAAGATCACCGCGGGCCACCATGATGCCATCAAATGCCGCCACGATTTCTTCAAGATTATCTACTGCTTGTGGCTTTTCAATTTTTGCAATTACTGGAATGCGAAAACCAATTTCATCCATGATGGCGTGGACATCTTTAATGTCGGCAGCGTTTCGAACAAATGAAAGTGCAATAAAATCTGCACCAGCTTTCATTCCCCAACGCAAATCCTCTTTATCTTTTTCAGATAGCGCTGGAACCGAAACCGCTACACCTGGAAGGTTAATACCCTTGCTGTTGCTGACCGCACCTGGCTGAATCACCTTTGTAACGACATCGTTGCCCTTAACTTCGACAACTTCAACAGTTACCTTTCCATCATCAATCAGGATGCGATCTCCTGGCTTGCAATCTCCTGGTAAACCTTTGTAGGTCGTGCCAACGCGATCCTTGGTGCCTTCAACTTCATCGGTTGTGATTGTGAAAATATCTCCGCGTTCTAATTCATGTGGTCCGTTTGCAAATCGTGCAAGACGAATCTTTGGACCTTGAAGGTCGACCAAAATTGCAATCGGCTTTCCTGCAGCTTTTGCTGCATCGCGCACGCGATCAAGACGGTTTTGGTGCTCTCCATATCCGCCGTGAGAAAGGTTCAAACGCGCCATATTCATACCGGCGTCGATGAGTTCCTTTACTTTTTCGGCAGATTCAACGGCAGGACCCATCGTGCAAACAATTTTCGCTCTACGCATGTGTCTACCTTAAACCATCAATGGGCGGTCAGTTGGCGCTATAGGTGAAGGAAGTTGTGTGCGTCCCGTGAGATACCTATCAACTGAAGCCGCGGCACTTCTACCTTCAGCAATTGCCCACACGATTAATGACTGACCGCGACCAGCATCACCTGCCACAAAGATTCCCTCTTCTGTTGTTTGGAAATCTTTGTCTCGCTTGATGTTCCCGCGCTCATCTAATTGAACTTCAAGTTGTGTAATTAGTGAAGACTTTTCAGGACCCGTAAAACCCATTGCCATGAAGACAAAATCACATGGAATTTCTTTTTCAGATCCAGTCACAGCTTCAAACTTTCCATTAACAAATTGCGTTTCAACAATCTTGATCGCACGTAGATTTCCTTGACCATCCCCCAGGAACTCCTCTGTACTCACTGAAAACATACGATTGTCTTTTTCTTCATGAGCACTAGATACTCGATAAATCATTGGGTAAGTCGGCCAAGGTTGACCTGATGGACGCTCATCAGTTGGGCGAGGCATAATTTCTAGTTGAGTAACACTTGCTGCGCCTTGTCGAACAGATGTTCCTAAGCAATCTGCTCCGGTGTCTCCGCCACCAAGGATTACTACATGCTTTCCTGCAACATTAATTGGTGGTGCTTCTATCTCACCTAGCGCTTGCTTATTGCCCCATGGCAGAAATTCCATAGCTTGGTAAATACCCTTAAGTTCGCGACCTTTAATTGAAAGATCGCGCCACTGTGTAGATCCGACCGCCAAAACAACTGCGTCATACTTCTTTCGCAAGTCAGAACCAGTTAATTCATTTCCAACATCAACACCCGGACGGAAACGAGTTCCCTCTTTTTCCATTTGTTCTAATCGGCGATCAAGAATGTGCTTTTCCATCTTGAACTCTGGAATTCCATAACGTAACAACCCACCGATTTTGTCAGCACGCTCATAAACGGCAACGGTGTGGCCAGCACGAGTTAACTGTTGTGCTGCTGCAAGACCTGCAGGGCCAGAGCCAATAACTGCAACGGTCTTACCAGTAAGGCGATCTGGTGCTAAAGGTTTAACGGTTCCTGCTCCAAATGCTTCTTCAATAGTGCGTAATTCAATTTGCTTAATTGTCACTGCATCGCGGTTGATCCCAACAACACATGCGGTTTCGCATGGGGCTGGGCACAAACGTCCGGTGAATTCAGGAAAGTTATTGGTCGCATGTAAGCGATCAATTGCTTCATTTGTGTCACCGCGATACATCAAGTCATTCCATTCAGGAATGAGGTTTCCTAGCGGACAACCGTTATGACAGAAAGGAATTCCACAATCCATGCAACGACCAGCCTGCTTTTGCAGGTGTTCCATGCTCTGTGGTTCATACACTTCGCGCCAGTCTTTGATGCGCACATCAACTGGACGTCGCTTTGGAGTTTCGCGCGGCGTTGTCATAAACCCTTTTGGATCAGCCATTTGCCGCAACCTCCATCACTAGTGCATCAACCGGTAATCCTTCACGTGTAGCTCGCTCCATCGCAGCAAGTACGCGCGCATAATCTCGCGGCATGATCAGTGAGATTCGAGCCAAGCTCTTCTCCCAATCCTTCAAAAGTGCGTTTGCAATTTCAGAACCAGTTTCTGCAAAGTACTTTGAAATGTGATCCTTCAGAATTTCTTTCTGATCCTGCGGAACTGCCAGAACATCAACCATGTCCGCATTTACATTTGCAGCATCTAGATCCAAAACAAATGCGCGTCCGCCAGACATTCCAGCAGCAATGTTTCGACCAGTACGACCAAGAACGACGACGGTTCCCCCAGTCATGTATTCGCAACCGTGATCGCCAATGCCTTCAACAATTGCTAGTGCGCCAGAGTTGCGCACGCAGAAACGTTCGCCAACAATTCCTCGAATAAAGATTTCTCCAGCGGTAGCACCGTAACCAATCACATTTCCTGCAATCACATTGTCTTGTGAAGGAAAAGTTGCCTTTACATCTGGACGAACCACTACTCGCCCACCTGAAATTCCCTTTCCAACGTAATCGTTGGAATCACCGTACAGACGAATTGTGACTCCACGTGGAATAAATGCACCCAGTGACTGCCCTGCAGATCCGTGCAAGGTGACATCAATAGTTCCGGCAGGTAATCCATCTGCGCCGTATTTGCGAGTGACTTCTGCACCCAACATTGTTCCAACCGTACGGTTAACATTTCGGACTGGCAGATCAATATTTACAGCTTCGCCCTTAGTTAATGCCGGTTGAGCAAGGGCAATCAGTTGATTATCTAGTGCCGCATCTAAGCCATGATCCTGCTTTGTTGTGTTGTGCAATGCACTGTCTACATCTGGGCGTACTAACAAAGGTTCTAGGTTTAACCCAGCAGCCTTCCAGTGATCAACCGCCTTTCGAGTATCCAGGAATTCAACATGACCAATAGCCTCTTGCAGGGTTCTGAATCCGAGTTGGGCCAAAATCTCTCGTACTTCTTCTGCGATGTATTCAAAGAAAGTTTCCACGAATTCTGGTTTTCCAGTGAACTTTTTACGAAGCTCTGGATTTTGTGTTGCAACACCAACTGGGCAAGTATCCAAGTGGCACACGCGCATCATGATGCAACCAGAAACAACTAGCGGCGCAGTTGCAAATCCATATTCTTCGGCACCCAGCAAAGCTGCAATAACAACATCGCGTCCAGTTTTTAACTGTCCATCGGTCTGAACCACAATGCGATCACGCAACCCATTGAGCAACAAGGTTTGCTGAGTTTCAGCCAGACCAAGTTCCCAAGGCGCGCCTGCATGCTTGAGTGATGTCAACGGTGAAGCACCTGTTCCACCATCGTGGCCGGAAATCAAAACAACATCTGCATGCGCCTTTGATACACCCGCTGCAACTGTTCCTACGCCTACTTCGGCAACAAGCTTTACGTGAACACGTGCGTTCTTATTTGCATTCTTAAGATCATGAATAAGTTGAGCAAGATCTTCAATTGAGTAAATATCGTGGTGTGGTGGTGGTGAAATTAATCCCACACCCGGAGTTGAGTAACGTGCCTTAGCAATCCATGGATAGACCTTGTTACCAGGTAGCTGGCCACCTTCGCCAGGCTTTGCACCTTGCGAAATTTTGATTTGAATATCATCACTGTTGACAAGGTAATTACTTGTCACGCCAAAACGACCAGATGCAACTTGCTTAATTGCAGAACGCTTTGAATCACCATTTGCCATCGGGATATTGCGTTCAACCTCTTCGCCGCCTTCGCCGGTATTTGATTTTCCACCAAGTCGGTTCATCGCAATTGCTAGAGTCTCGTGAGCTTCGGCTGAGATAGAACCGTAAGACATCGCACCAGTTGAAAAGCGCTTAATGATTGCGCTGATTGGCTCAACTTCATCAACTGAAATCGCTGGATTTACGCCATCTTTAAATTGGAATAAACCACGAAGTGTCATCAGACGAGTGCTTTGTTCATTGACACGATCGGTGTAGCGCTTAAAAATGTCATAACGCTTATTGCGTGTTGAATGTTGCAGGGTAAACACAGTCTCTGGATCAAACAGGTGCGGTTCACCTTCGCGACGCCACTGGTACTCCCCGCCGATGGGCAGACGCTTTGTTCCCGGAACTTCTCCCCCAGGTGGATAAGCGATGTGATGGCGTGCAATGGTTTCCTGAGCGATTACATCAAGTGAAACTCCACCCAGACGAGATGTTGTACCAACAAAGTATTCATCAACAACTTCTTGCGAAAGCCCAATAGCTTCAAATACCTGCGCACCTGTGTAGGACGCAATAGTGCTGATACCCATTTTGGACATCACCTTTAAAACACCTTTGCCCAGGCTCTTGATCAAATTCTTAACAGCCTTTTCAGGAGTGATTCCTGTGATTACTCCTTGAAGCACAAGATCTTCGGCCGATTCCATCGCAAGGTATGGATTAACACACGCTGCTCCGTAACCGATCAAAAGTGCAACATGGTGAACTTCGCGCACATCGCCGGCTTCAACAACTAAACCAACGGTGGTACGAGTCTTTTCACGAATCAAATGATGGTGAACTGCAGAAGTAAGAAGCAATGATGGAATCGGCGCATTTTCTGCATCACCATCTCGATCAGATAAAACAATTATTCGTGCGCCATCTTTAATTGCTTGTGAAACTTCCGCCTTGATCTCGTTAAGGCGATCGCGCAACGAATCTCCACCATCAGCGATACTAAAGAGACCACGGATTACGTGCGCAGATAAACCTGGATAGTCACCATCAGCGTTGACGTGAATAATCTTTGCTAGTTCATCATTATCAATGACGGGAAACGCCAAGGAGATTTGGCGACAACTACTTGGGCCAGGGTCTAGAAGATTGTGCTCTGGACCCATGGAAGTACCAAGGCTTGTTACTAACTCTTCACGAATCGCATCTAGTGGTGGATTTGTAACTTGGGCAAAAAGTTGTGAGAAATAATCAAAAATTAATCGAGGCTTTTCAGAAAGCGCAGCAATAGGTGTATCGGTTCCCATTGACCCCAATGGCTCCATGCCGTTCTTTGCCATTGGCGTGACCAGGATGCGTAAATCTTCTTCGGTGTAACCAAAAGCTCTTTGGCGACGAACAACGGATGAGTGTGGGTAAACAATGTGTTCACGTGACGGAAGATCGCTGAGCTTCACTATTCCTGCATGCAGCCAATCGCCATACGGTGCGGCACCTGCTAAACCATCTTTGATTTCACCATCTTCGATGATGCGACCTTGTTCGATATCGACCAAGAACATCTTGCCAGGTTGTAAACGGCCCTTACGTTCAACATTTTCCGCCGGAATATCTAAAACGCCGACTTCGGATGCAAGAACAACCATGCCATCTTTAGTCACCCAGTAACGCGATGGTCGTAAACCATTGCGGTCTAGGACTGCACCCACTTGATGTCCATCTGTAAAAGTTACACAAGCAGGACCATCCCACGGCTCCATCATCGATGCATGGAATGCGTAGAAATCGCGACGGTTTTGCGGCATCGTTGCATGGTTTTCCCATGCTTCTGGAATCATCATAAGAACTGCATGTGGAAGTGAGCGTCCGCCCAGATACAAAAGTTCTAGAACTTCATCAAAAGATGCTGAATCCGAACCCGACATTTCAACAATTGGAAACAAGCGCTTGAGATCGCCAGGAATCAGATCACTTGCTAGCAGTGATTCGCGAGCGCGCATCCAATTGCGATTTCCCTTAACCGTATTGATTTCGCCGTTGTGGGCAATAAACCGATATGGGTGAGCAAGTGGCCATGACGGAAAAGTATTTGTAGAAAATCGCGAGTGAACCAAAGCAAGCGGTGAAACAACACGCTCATCAGAAAGTTCTGGGAAAAATTCTTCTAACTGTCCGGTTGTAAGCATTCCCTTGTAAACAATGGTCTGTGAAGACAAAGAAGGAAAGTACAGGTCTAATGTGTGCTCAGCACGCTTTCGAAGACAAAATGCCAGACGGTCTAGGGCGATTCCGCTCTCGCCTTTCTTGCCTGCAATAAATAGCTGCTGAAATTCTGGCATCACTGACAGTGCAGTCTTTCCCAGCGACGATGAATTAATCGGAACTTCACGCCAACCCAAAACAATGAGGCCTTCTTCTTCTGCAATCCGTGCAATCTCAGCCTTTACATCTGCGCCTTTGGCGATGAATGCGATTCCTGTTGCATAGGCATCGGCGGCAGGAAGTTTGAAATCTACGACCGCTTGAAAGTATGCATCTGGAATACGAATAAGAATTCCTGCACCATCGCCGCTATCTGGTTCGGCACCTGATGCTCCGCGGTGCTCCATATTGCGAAGCGCTGTAAGTGCTTGAGAAACAATGTGATGTGTTGCAACCTTGTTGAGCGTGGCAACCATCGCAACACCACAAGCATCATGTTCTGCGGCAGGGTCATAGAGTCCCTGTGCTTGTGGATAATTGGATGCAAGTGCCATGGGGCGCTCCTACAGATTTGTCCTTACATGAAAAGGGACAACCTTGGCCCGTGGTGCTACTTGCTTAGTGGGAAATCGTAGCAACAAGCCAGCAGTTGGGAAGACTTAAACCTAGAAAATTACAGCCCAGATATGTGGGCGATGCGGCCAATTCCAGCGGTAATCAGCATTCCGAGCGAGCCGCCGATCAGCACTCTTACCGTTGGTCGAAGCAGCTTGGACCCAGAGGTGCGCGCTGAGACGACTCCAGTCAAAACCAATCCCCCGAGAGTAAATCCAACGATGCTCCATGCTTGAGTGCCGAGCGTTGGAGCAAAGGCTCCAGCAAATGGAATCAAGCCACCCAGAGTAAATGAAATAGCCGAAGCAATCGCCGCCTGAATCGGGCGCGCCTTTGTACTTGGGTGTTGGCCAAGTTCATCTCGCAAGTGCGCTTCTAGAGGATCTTTGCGATGCATTTCCAATGCGACCTGCAATGCAAGTGCTGGAGATAAACCACGGCCAATATAAATTTGCTGAAGCTCTTGTAATTCACCTTCTGGATCTGCGGCTAAATGCGCAATTTCAAGGTTGCGATCTGATTCTTCAACATCATTTTGGGAGCGAACGGATATGTATTCACCAACTGCCATAGACATCGCACCTGCAGTAATTCCTGCAACGCCTGCAGTAACTATAAAATCTTCTTTGCCGGCTGCGGCTACACCAATCATCAACGCAGCAGTTGAAACAAGGCCATCATTTGCACCAAGGACTGCGGCACGCAGCCAGCCTGCGCGATGGGTGCGATGTTCCAGATTTCTCTGATAGACCTCTTCCAAACTCATAAGTGACAGAGTACCTGAGAGTTACTGAATCTTTTTAGAGGCACGAGCAAAATAGAGAGCAGCCCCTAGTCCCACGAGCAGACTTACCCAGACATTGACGCGCAAACCTGCAATTGTGTTGGCGGTATCGATACGAATTAGTTCAATAAAAAAGCGGCCTAAGCAATATGTCGCAACATACAACGCAAAAGATTGTCCAGCTTTCAAACTCTTTCCAAACTTAAGAATGATCAATGCTATTGCCGTGCACCACAAAGCTTCATACAAAAAGGTTGGATGAAATGATTCAAACTGGGTATAGCCATTCGGCCGATAACGCATCGGAATATCTAGTGCCCACCAAGAATCCAGTGGTTTTCCGAAAAGTTCCCCATTAAACCAATTACCAAAACGACCGATTGCTTGTGCAAAAAGAATTCCAGGGGCTAGTGCATCAGCAAATACGGCAAATGAAGGTAGATCCACTTTTTTAGCTAAAGACTTATATCGAAGGTAGGCACCAAGTAGTCCAATGGAAATTGCACCCCAAATCCCTAAGCCACCTTCCCAAATCTTGAAGGCATCAATCGGATTTCCACCAGTTCCAAAGTAAGCATTTGGTGATGAGATCACGTGATAAATACGTCCTCCGATAATTCCCGAAGGCACAGCGACGAATGCTACTTCTGAAACAATTGATTGACCTTGAACTGTTTTGTATTGAAAACGCTTGCCACCTAACCAAATGGCTACCGCTATGCCAGTGATGATGCACAGTGCGTAATAGTGAATGGTTAAAGGGCCAAGCTCCAGCACCGATTGTGCTGGAGTTGGAAAAGCTACATTCAAAGTTTAACCAGCCTCAACAGCTGCTTTGAACTCTTCAAGTACAAAGGCGTTCTGTGTGCGCTCCCACTTTTTGCCATTGATAAACACTGTTGGAGTTCCTTGAACACCATACTTGCTCATGGAATCCGAATTAGCTTGAACTAAATCAACCTTTGAACCCTTATTGACGCAGTCTTCAAATGTTGTAGATGAAATGCCGATCTTCTTTCCAATATTGACCAGCGTTTCATTACTCCAGAAACCTGAATTTTCAACCGATGACTGAACTGTGTAAATCGCCTTGTGGAAATCTAAGAACTGTCCTTCATCTGCGGCGCAGAATGATGCGTTAGCTGCACGGACAGATTCATCTCCGAGGAATGACAGGATGTGATAGCGGACATTTGCCTTCTTTTCGCGAATAAGTGAATCCAGATACTGGCCATTAGCATCTGCAAACAACTTACACACTGGACACTGTGAGTCTTCCCAAACATCAATAGTCGTTGCGGCTCCATTGTCGAAAGCGATTGAAGAACCATTTGCAACATCGATTGTTGAAGTAACCGCTGGATTCAGCTTCACTCCGTCAAGGCCTGCAAGAGAGGCGGTTGATTTATCGGTTTGTCCAAAGAGAGAGAAAACAATTCCGGTGACGACAACAAGTGCCACCATCGCAACAACTATCCAACGGGTCGTGTTATCTGCGCTCTTTGCAGCTTGCTTGGCCATTATTGCTCCTCGATTAATTAAATTAGCTTCTCATTGCCTACCTGGTTGTATGGGGAAAGTATAGATAAAGAGTGCAAAGCGCCAAGCCCAAACTAGGCTTGAATTCTGTGAATTAGGGGGAACTAGCGCCCTTCGCGTACTCCTAGCGCCAATTCTCGAGCTAAATGCGAAATCGCATCCAACCCTTCCTGCTCACTCTTTGCATCAAGCAATAACTTGATAAATGCCGAACCAACGATCACGCCATCTGCGTAGGCCGCAAGGGATTTAGCTTGTTCGCGGGTTGATACACCAAGACCAACAGAGATCGGCAAGTTAGTAACGCCGCGTACTCGCGATACCAAATCGCTGGCATCGGCAGAAACGCTAGTACGAGTTCCTGTAACTCCCATCAAACTTGCTGCATATACAAATCCACCTGTCTTGGCAGTTACATCAGCAAGTCGAGAATCATTAGTACTAGGGGCAACAACATAAATCGGATTAATTTTGTTCTTACTTGCAGCAGCGAGCCAACGGTCAGATTCTTCAATTGTTAAATCTGGAGTGATAACTCCGGATCCCCCATTGTCGGCAATCGATTGTGCAAATTGATCGACACCGTAGCGTTCGATCGGATTCCAATATGTCATTACAACGGCGGCTACCCCAGTATCTGTTGCCACCTTTAGCGCTGCGAAAACATCAGCCGCACCTGTTCCACCCTTAAGTGAGATCTCAGCAGCTTCCTGAATTACCGGCCCATCCATCACTGGATCGCTATATGGGAAACCAATTTCAATTGCATCAACGCCAGCTGCTGCTAAAGCGTGTATTGCTTTTGCACATCCTTCTTGGGAAGGAAAGCCTGCTGGAATATATGCAATGAGTGCCGCGCGATTTTCAGAACGAACCTTGGCCATTACCTCATCTAATTGCGTCATTACAGCGGAATTCCAAAGTATTCAGCCGCTGTTTGCACATCCTTATCACCACGACCAGAAAGGTTAATGAGCAGATTTGCCTGTGGACCTAATTCTTGTCCAACAAGTATTGCCCCAGCCAAGGCATGTGCAGTTTCAATCGCTGGAATAATTCCTTCGGTTTTGCTCAACAAAGAAAATGCATACATCGCTGCATCATCATTGATTGCACGGTATTCAGCTCTACCAACATCGTGCAGATATGCATGCTCTGGTCCTACACCTGGGTAATCCAAACCTGCAGAAATCGAGTGCGATTCGATGGTTTGGCCGTTTGCATCTTGTAAAACGTAGGAACGAGTTCCGTGCAAAACGCCGGGAGTTCCACCACTGATTGTTGCAGCATGACGTCCAGTTTCGACTCCATCGCCGCCGGCTTCAAATCCGATAAGTCTTACATCAGTATCAGGAATAAATGCGTTAAAGATTCCGATCGCATTTGATCCGCCGCCGACACACGCCAAGACTGCATCTGGAAGTCTGCCAGTTAATGCGAGCATCTGTTCGCGAGATTCTTCTCCGATGATCTTATGAAAATCTCGAACCATCGTAGGAAATGGATGTGGTCCGGCAACTGTTCCAAGCATGTAATGAGTATCGGCAACATTTGTTACCCAATCACGCATCGCCTCATTAATGGCATCTTTTAGTGTTCGTGATCCATTCGTAACGGGCACAACTTGTGCTCCAAGTAATTTCATCCGCGCAACATTTAAAGCTTGGCGACGAGTGTCTTCTTCGCCCATGTATACAACACAATCAAGACCCATCAAGGCAGCCGCCGTTGCAGATGCAACACCGTGCTGACCTGCACCAGTTTCAGCGATGATGCGCTTCTTGCCCATGCGCTTTGTAAGCAAGGCTTGTCCCAAAACATTATTGATCTTGTGTGAACCGGTGTGGTTAAGGTCTTCGCGCTTTAAAAATATGCGCGCACCACCTGCGTGCTCAGAAAAACGTTTTGCTTCAGTGATGATGCTGGGGCGACCTGTGTAAGTTTTATGAAGCTCAGCAAGTTCTGCTAAAAACGCTGGGTCTTTCTGCGCTGTGTTGTGAGCGATTTCAAGTTCATTGAGCGCGCCAATTAAAGCTTCGGGTACAAAACGCCCGCCGTATTCACCGAAATGTCCCGCACTAGTCATTGTCAAAGCCTACCGAGCAATTGATTGATCGCAACTGATGGAGATCCTGAGCGTACAAGAGCTTCTCCAACCAATATGGCAGTTGCTCCACACTCTTGTGCAAACACGACCTCTTCGCGGGTTGATATTCCTGATTCTGCAACACGTGCAATTGTTGAAGGAATCTGTGGAATCAATTCAGCAAATGCACGCGAATCAACTTCTAAAGTTTTTAGATTACGAGAGTTCACGCCAACAATCTCTGGTGACATTTCAAGTGCTCGCTCTAATTCATCATGGGTATGTACTTCAATCAACGAACGCATACCTAGTTCAGTACTTAGGTGGAAATAATCCTCTAACTGGTTTTTACTCAATGCAGCGACTATCAGCAATACAACATCTGCCCCATGTGCACGTGCCTCATAAAATTGATACTCATCGACCATGAAATCTTTTCGCAGTATCGGTAAATCTATTGCCTTTCGAACTGCATCTAAATCTGCTAACGATCCGCCAAATCGTCGTTGCTCGGTCAAAATACTGACTACGTGTGCACCTGCTTCTTCATACTGCGCAGCTAAACCAGCTGGATCAGTTATTGGCGCTAGCGCGCCTTTACTTGGTGACGAACGCTTAACTTCTGCGATTACTGAGATCTCATCGGAGATTAAATGTGGCAAACAATCGCGGACGGCAGGTGCGGTTTCTAAAGCCTCTTGTAACTGCCCCATAGGTAGGCGTCTAGCCGCTAAATCTTCCCGCACACCTTCAATGATTGAATTTAAAACGCTCATGACTTGTCATCCACTGTTGGGTCTATTCCATGATCTAGCGCGCTCCAGGTATTTAGTTCGCGCGGCTTACGTTCGTATCTGGAAGAAAGTTTGAAACGTTTAGAAATAGCCAGGACCAAAGCAACCACACACACTAAAGAGATAAAAACTGGCAAGAGTTCTTTCATTTGAAATCCGCCAATCGATTTGCGGCATGCACCGCAGTTAGGACAGCGGCAGCTTTATTGCGACACTCTTGATTTTCAGACTCTGGATCAGAATCTGCTACGACCCCTGCACCTGCTTGAACAAAGGCGGTTCCTTTGTATAACAAAGCGGTTCGAATTGCGATGCAAGTATCTAGATTTCCAGTGAAATCGATGTACCCAACAATTCCGCCGTACACACCGCGTCTTGTTGTTTCTAACTCTTCAATGATTTCCATGGCGCGTGGCTTAGGCGCACCTGACAAAGTTCCGGCCGGGAACACAGAGAAAAGCGCATCAACGGGCGATGATTTTTTAGCAAGTTTGCCAATAACTGTCGAAACAATATGCATGACATGGGAATAGCGTTCGATGTGCATGAAATCAATTACTTCAACGCTACCTGGTGCGCAGACCCGTCCTAAATCATTGCGGCCAAGATCTACCAGCATTAAGTGCTCTGCGCGTTCTTTAGGGTCTGCCAACAGCTCTTCACCCAAACGATGATCTTCTTCCGGATTTGATGAACGCTTACGGGTTCCAGCGATTGGATGAATCATTACATCCTCTTGATTTACCTTGACCAGCGCTTCGGGACTAGAACCCACAATTTCAATTCCATCTGTAAAGCGGAATAAATACATATATGGGGATGGATTATTCAGTCGAAGCATGCGGTACACATCAATAGCATCGGCAGCACAAGGCATGGAAAAACGTTGCGATAAAACTACTTGAAAGGCTTCGCCAGCAAGGATTTCTTCTTTAACATGTGCGATATTTTTCTTAAACGCATCTGCCGAAATGTTTCCGGTGTATTCGGGTAATGAGAACTCTGGAATTGTTGCGGCATCGCCCGGTATTGATTGTGCTAAATCAGTTTGCATGCGATCTAGTCTTTCGTTGCATGATGCGAAAGCTTCATCGATGCGATCATCGCTGCCATCCCAATTGATCGCATTTGCAATCAATGTGATCGTTCCTTCGCTGTGATCCATCACAGCCAAGTCACTAGTGAGCATGAAAGAAAGCTCTGGAAGTGGAATATCTTTATGCGAAAGCGATGGAAGTTTTTCTAGCCTTCGAACAACGTCATAGCCCATGAAACCAACCAAGCCACCAGTTAATGGTGGTAGACCTTCTATTTTTGGCGAACGTAAATGCGCCGCCGATAAACGCAGAGCTTGCAGCGGATCGATTCCTGTTGGTGCACCAGCTGGCGCAGTCCCCTGCCAATACGCCAAACCATCTTTTTCACTTAGGGTGGCTTCGCTGCGAACACCGATAAATGAGTAACGCGACCAGACACCACCATGTTCAGCAGATTCTAAAAGAAATGTGTTTTCAGCACTCTTTGCTAACTTTTTGTAAACGCCAAGCGGGGTTTCAGAATCTGCAAGCAGCTTTCGCGATACAGGTATGACATTTGAAACTTTTGCATAGGTACGAAATTGTTCTAGATCCATCGTTACGATCGCAGCTCTAATGGCGTATGAAAACAGGTGCGTTCTCCAGTGTGGCAAGCGGCTCCAGTTTGAATAACTTGAAGCAGCACAGCATCGCCATCACAATCTAATGAAACTGATTGAACTTCTTGATAATGACCAGATGTTTCACCCTTTACCCATAGCTCACTGCGGCTGCGCGACCAATATGTCGCTTTGCCAGTAGTCAGTGTCAGTTCTAGTGATTGAGTGTTCATATAGGCCAACATCAAAACTTCTTTACTGGATGCATCTTGGACAACTGCAGGAATCAAAAGGTTTGGATCCTTAAGAAGAGCAGCTACCTGCGGATCCAGAGTTGTCATGTGCTTATTCTGCCTTACCGAGTAGCAACGGCGCGCACCGGATAATTGTGCTTACCCAGGTACCGCTTCACATCCCCGATTCGGTGGACTCCGAAGTGAAAGACACTTGCTGCAAGTAGCGCATCTGCGCCAGCATCAAGGGCTGCAGAAAAATCTTCTAACGATCCAGCCCCACCACTTGCAATCAGTGGAACCTTTGCAACAGCGCGGACTGCAGTAATCATTCCTATGTCATAACCCGCACGGGTTCCATCTGCATCCATGGAATTAAGCAGGATTTCACCGATTCCTAGAGCACACGCTTGTTCTACCCATGCAAGTGCGTCAACACCAGCACTTTGTCGTCCCCCATGTGTTGTTACTTCAAAACCCGAATCAGTTCGAGCCCGACGTGCGTCAACAGAAAGCACTAACACTTGTGAACCAAAGCGATCGGCAATCTCTGCGATTAATTGTGGGCGCGCTAGCGCAGAAGTATTAATTGAAACTTTGTCTGCTCCGGCACGCAATAAACGATCGACATCGTCGACATTTCGTATTCCGCCACCAACAGTCAGCGGAATAAACACCTGTTCTGCTGTACGTCGAACAACATCAAGGGTTGTCTCACGGCCTGCCACACTTGCTGAAATATCTAAGAAAGTTAATTCATCTGCGCCTTCAGTGTTGTACAGGGAAGCCATTTCAACTGGATCGCCGGCATCAACTAGATCTGTAAAATTGACACCTTTTACTACTCGACCATCAGTGACATCTAAACAAGGGATGATCCGAACTGACAGGCTCATTTGCCGCTGACCTCTAACGCCTCTTGCAAAGTAAATTTTCCGGCGTACAAAGCTTTACCAACAATTGCGCCTTCCACACCTGTGCCAACAAGTGCGGTCAGAGCAGCGATGTCAGCTAGCGATGAGATTCCACCACTTGCAATAACCGGCTTTGTTGTCGCCGCACATACTGATTTCAATAGTTCTAAATTTGGACCGCCTAAGGTTCCATCTTTTGCAACATCTGTTACGACATAACGCGCGCAGCCATCACGATCTAGTCGAGCTAAGGTTTCAAAGAGATCTCCACCTTCTTTAGTCCAGCCACGTGCTGCCAAAGTGTGGCCGCGAACATCTAACCCAACAGCGATTCGATCACCATGTTCGGCAATTACTCGCGCGGTCCATTCAGGATCTTCTAGTGCAGCAGTTCCAAGATTGACGCGACGACAACCTGTGGCAAGTGCCCGACGTAAAGATTCATCGTCACGAATTCCGCCGGAAAGTTCAACCTTGATATCTAGCTTTCCAACAACTTCGGCTAATAGCGCAGAGTTTTCGCCGCGACCAAATGCTGCATCAAGATCTACCAAGTGCAACCATTCGGCACCTGCAGCTTGAAATTCAAGTGCTACATCTAGTGGTGCGCCATAAATGCTTTCTTTATCTAGTTCGCCTTGAACTAAACGAACCGCACGACCATCCTTTACATCTACTGCAGGCAATAGCTCTAGGTAACTCATAGCGATCCCACCCAATTCTTTATAAGCGCTAGCCCTGCAGCACCAGATTTTTCAGGATGAAACTGGGTAGCACTGATGTACCCATCTTCAACTGCCGCAAGAAATTTTTCTCCGTGAGAGCTCCACGCCTGTGTTTTTCCAACCGCAACTTTGGCCGCAAATGAATGAACAAAGTAAAAAGATTCATTTTCCACACCTTTAAACAAAACTGAGCCGGAGCTAGTTTCTACAGTGTTCCAACCCATGTGCGGCAAGATTGGTGCATTTAACTTAGAAACTGTTCCTTCCCAGATGCCAACACCGGCATGGGCTTGGGTTTCGGAATGTTCCGTGCCTTGACTAAACATGATTTGCATTCCGATACAGATTCCCAAAGTTGGACGCTCTTTAGCTAAACGCTCTCGAACAATTTCTGCGCCAGCGACCACATTTAATCCATCCATGCACGCTGCAAAGGCCCCAACTCCTGGAACAACTAAACCTTCGGCTTCTAGTGCAACTTTTCGATCTGAAGTAACAATTACATCTTTACCGGCAGTTGCAAAGGCACGCTCTGCAGATCGAAGATTGCCAGAGCCGTAATCAAGAATTGCTATCAAAGAGAACCTTTTGTCGAAGGAATTCCGGCGACTCTGCCATCTAGTGAAACTGCATCACGAAGCGCGCGTGCAACAGCTTTAAACTGCGCTTCAAATACATGGTGTGCGTTGCGGCCTTCAAGCACGCGAATATGAAGCGCGATGCGCGCTTCGGCAACAATTGATTCCCAAATGTGCTTGCCAAGGGTTGTGTCAAAAGTTCCAATTAGTTCAACTATTTCTGGTTGACGGTGCACAAGGTATGGACGTCCGGAAAGATCAACTGCTGCTTGAACAAGAACTTCATCCAGTGGAACCATCGAATCACCGAAACGACGAATACCCGCCTTGTCCCCCAGTGCTTCACGCAATGCCTGTCCAAAAGCAAGCGATGTATCTTCAACTGTGTGATGAGAATCCACATCGACATCCCCAGTTGTCTTTATTGTTAAATCAAAACCTGAGTGCTTGCCTAATTGCGACATCATGTGATCAAAGAATGGAACACCAGTAGCAACATCGATAATGCCTTGGCCATCTAGATTGATCTCAACCAGTACGTGTGACTCGTGAGTCTTTCTTTCGACGCGTGCTGTTCTCATGGCTATCTCCTTTAAATGAGCTCTTTGAGGGCTGAAACAAACAATTGATTCTCGGCTTCATTGCCAATTGTGACTCTTAAGTACCCTGATAATCCCACATCTCTAATCAGAACACCCTTTTCTAGCAAGGCTGCCCACAGTTGTGGCGCATCCTGCTTGAAACCTGTGAAGAGAACAAAGTTGGCACTACTTTCAATAGTGGTCAGTCCCATATCGTGAAGTGCTTGTACAACCTGACCTCTGGCACTTATCAAGGTTGCTACACCGCTTAAAAGTTCTGATCGATGATCAATTGCTACCTGTGCTGCAGCTTGAGTAAGTGCGCTCAGGTGATACGGAAGTCGAACAATCATCATGGCATCTTTGACCGCACCATCACTTACTAAATACCCAAGTCGCGCACCCGCAAAAGCAAATGCTTTGCTCATGGTGCGAATAACAATCACATGAGGATTGTTCGCAATCAAAGTGACTGCAGATTTTTCTTGGGAAAATTCGGCATAGGCTTCATCGACAACCAATAACCCACCCACTTGTTTTGACGCATCAGCTAGCTTTTGAATGGAATCAATTGTTACTGCTCCACCAGTTGGATTATTTGGCGTTGTTATAAAGGTCAGCGTTGGCTTGTTCGCCAAGATTTGAGCAACCGCATCCCCTGTATTTAGCGAAAAGTCAGCATTGCGCTTTCCATCAATCCAGGTTGAACCGGTGACCTTTGCAATCAAGGGGTGCATCGAATACGAAGGAATGAATCCTAAAACAGGACCTTGTCCAAAAGCTAAGAAAATTGATTGGATGATTTCATTGGAACCATTTGCTGCCCAAATATTGTCCAATGAAAACTTAGTTGCACTTTGTTCATTGATGTACTGAGCAAGTTTTTCCCGAAGAATCGTGGCATCACGATCTGGATAACGATTCAGATCAGCGGCAACCTTTGCTACCGCATCGGTAATCGCCTTTTGCAGCACAGGTGAAGGTGCATATGGATTCTCATTTGTATTAAGCGCAGCTATTGCTGGAACCTGCGGAGCGCCATACGGTGACAATGGACGCAAAGCTTCACGCAAAGGCAACCACGTTGGCCAACTCATGACAGGTTCTCCAGACGCACAGTCATTGCTTCACCATGTGCCGGCAAATCTTCAGAGTTAGCTAAAACTACGACAGTATCAACAATGTCAGTAAATGCTTTTTGGTCGTATTCAATAAAGTGCAATCCACGCAAAAAGGTTTGCACTGAAAGCCCACTTGAATGACATGCGCAACCACCTGTAGGCAGTACGTGATTAGAGCCGGCAGAGTAATCACCTAATGAAACTGGTGAGAATCTTCCGATAAATACTGCACCCGCATTTCGAATCTTTGCCGCATCACTGCGAGCATTTCTGGTTTGGATTTCTAGGTGCTCGGCGGCGTAAGCGTTAACAACAGCTAAACCTTGTGCGATGTCATCAACTAATGCAATGGCAGATTGAATTCCAGACAGCGCTGACTTGATTCGATCTGCATGCTTTGTCGCAGCTACGCGAACTTTGAGCTCTGCTTCTACCGCTGCTGCTAGTTCGGGTGAATCTGTAACCAACACCGCTGCTGCAATTACATCGTGCTCTGCTTGGCTAATTAAATCTGCTGCAACATCTGCCGCGATTGCTGAAGAGTCTGCCAAGATTGCAATCTCAGTTGGTCCAGCTTCGGAATCAATTCCGATAACTCCGCGCAATGCGCGCTTTGCTGCCGCAACATAAATATTTCCAGGTCCTGTTACTAGATCAGCCTTTTCGCAGACCCCATCCATTCCGTAAGCAAAAAGTGCAATCGCTTGGGCTCCCCCAACGGCATAAACCTCGGTGATTCCAAGTAACGCACAGGTTGCAAGAATTGTAGGGTGCGGCAATCCGCCAAATTCTTTTTGAGGAGGCGATGCAACGGCGATTGATTGCACCTTAGCAATTTGTGCCGGAATAACATTCATCATGACGCTACTTGGATACACCGCGCGACCACCAGGAACATATAAACCAACGCGATCTACGGGAATCCATTTTTCGGTAACTGTTCCACCATCAACCACAGTTGTGGTCTTCTCGGCTCGCAATTGATCGTTGTGAACTTTTGTAATTCGCTGGATGGATATTTCAAGTGCCGTGCGAATCGCTGGATCCAATTGTGCAAGGGCTAAATCCAATGCACTTTGTGCAACCTTGATGCTGGCGGGCTTAACTCCATCAAACTCTTCGGCTAATGCGATCAGATCTGCTTCTGTTCCATTCTTTACTCTTTCTAGAATGGGTTGGATGAGCACCATTGCATCTTGGACATTGAGCGTTGCCCGCGGTAATTCATTGTTGTATTGAGCTTTAGATAGCGATCGTCCGCGCAGGTCAACGGTACGAATCATTAGGCAATTATAACGGCAAGGCGGCAGGGGATGCCCATTAATTTAAACCAGGCAGTTAGGCCCAAGAATTGATTTCAAATCAGCGCTCAGGCTTGGTGAAGATGTGATCAATGCATCAACCTTCATCACAGTGCTACTTCCATTGTCTACCAGCTGCAAATGAACTTCGCGCTTTCCAGGATGTGATCGCAAAATCTCTTTTATTCGATCGACGACCGGTGGGGTGCACTGCTGTATCGGAAGCGAAATAATCAGTGGACCAGTTGGGCCGGCACTGATATCCGGCATAGACATTTCTAGGGCGGTAAATCGCAAAGCATCTTCACGACGATCTACTCGGCCTCTAATTGTGACGATTCGATCTTCAGTCAAAGACATTGAATATTGGTTATAAGTATTTGCAAAGAAGAGCACTTCTAGCGCACCCTCTAAATCTTCAACAGTAACTACCGCCCATGATGCACCTTGTCGTGAAACCTTGCGCGTAACACTTGTAATCAAGCCACCGATAGTCACGATTGATTCATGTTGTGCGCCATGATCAGCAAGTTCGCTAATTGACATATCTGTATTGGAACGCAAAATATGTTCAACGCCGAGCAAAGGATGATCAGAAACATACAGTCCCAACATCTCGCGCTCGTAAGAAAGCAACATCGCTTTATCCCATTCGCCAGTTGGTACTTCAATATCTAAGCCAGAAATCGCAGTAACCGCTTCTCCCCCGAAGAGATCAAACTGACCAATTGCTTCGGCTCTTTTGGATTCGATAACAGAGTCAATTGCTTCAAGGTGGACGGCAATTAATCCCTTACGTGTGGAACCCAGCGAACCAAAAGCTCCAGCTTTGATAAGGGATTCAATTGTCTTTTTATTGCACACTTGGGCATCAACCTTGGCAAGGAAATCTCCGAAGGATGTGTAGCGGCCTTTTGAATCACGCGCATTCTTGATTGATGCAACGACGCCTTCTCCAACATTTCGAATCGCAGCTAAACCGAAGCGAATATCTACACCTCGTGGGGTGTATTCAGCATCTGATTCGTTGACATCAGGTGGCAAAACCTTAATTCCCATGCGACGACATTCTGATAAATATAACGCTGACTTATCTTTGTCATCTCGCACAGAAGTCAAAAGCGCTGCCATGTATTCAGTTGGGTAATTAGCCTTCAGATATGCAGTCCAGTAGGAAACGACACCGTAACCTGCAGAGTGAGCACGGTTAAAGGCATAGTCAGAGAAAGGAATCAAAACTTCCCATAAACGTTTGATTGCAGCGGTTGAGAAACCGTTTTCCTTCATACCTGCTTCAAAAGGAACGTACTCTTTATCCAGAATTTCTTTGTTCTTCTTACCCATCGCTTTTCGCAAAAGATCTGCGCGACCCAAAGTAAAGCCCGCAACCTTTTGTGCAATCGCCATAACTTGCTCTTGATAAACAATTAAGCCGTAGGTATCACCCAAGATTTCATGCAGCGGAACAGATAGTTCTGGGTGAATAGGTTCTACGGGCTTTCGACCATTCTTACGATCTGCATAGTTGTTGTGCGCATTTTCACCCATTGGACCTGGGCGATACAGCGCGATAACTGCCGAAATATCTTCAAATGAATCTGGCGACATGCTCTTTAGCAGCGCGCGCATTGGCCCACCGTCGAGCTGGAATACGCCCAAAGTATCGCCGCGACTTAAGAGTTCATAAGTTTTCGGATCATCAAGAGTTAAATCTTCAAGCACAACATCTTTACCTTGGTTCGCTTTAATGTTGAGCAAGCAATCATCAAGTACCGAAAGGTTTCGCAGCCCCAAAAAGTCCATCTTGAGCAGACCAGTTGCTTCGCATGCACCCATATCAAATTGGGTAATGATCGCTCCATCTGCTTCGCGACGATGAATTGGAATCACATCTAGCAATGGTTCTCTGGAAAGAATCACACCGGCAGCATGCACACCCCATTGGCGCTTCAATCCTTCAAGACCGCGTGCAGTATCTACAACGCGCTTTGAATCTGGATCTGCGTTATATAGCGAACGAAATTCGCCGGCCTCGCCGTAGCGATCATCTTTTGGATCAAAAACTCCGCTGAGCGAAATGTCCTTACCCATAACCGATGGTGGAAGCGCTTTAGTCAGCTTTTCACCAACAACGTAGGGATAACCAAGAACTCGGGTTGAATCCTTAATCGCTTGCTTAGATTTAATCGTTCCGTAAGTGATGATCTGTGCGACGCGATCTTCACCATACTTATTGGTTGCATATCGAATCATTTCGCTGCGTCGGCGTTCATCAAAGTCCAAGTCGATATCAGGCATAGAAATACGTTCTGGATTTAGAAAGCGCTCAAACAACAAACCATGCTCGAGTGGATCAAGTCCGGTGATTCCCAATGAGTAGGCAACAAGTGAACCTGCTGCAGATCCGCGACCAGGACCAACACGAATACCAACTTTTTTAGCGTGACCAACTAGGTCTGCAACTACAAGGAAGTAGCCAGGAAAACCCATTTTCTCCATAACGCCAAGTTCATACTTCAAACGCTCAACATGTTCTGGAGTAATGCGAGCTCCCAGACGCTCTGTTAATCCCCGCTCTGCCTCTTTTTTCAACCAGGAATCTTCGGTTTCTCCGGCAGGAACTTCGAATTGAGGAAGCAGATTTTCTCCCTCTCGCAAAGTAATGTTGCAGCGCTCTGCGATCAACAAAGTGTTATCGCAACTTTCAGGAATATCCTTAAAGAGTTCGCGCATTTGTGCGGCGGTCTTCACATAGAAAGAGTCATTATCAAATTTAAATCGCTTTGGATCTGCCAAAGTTGAGCCAGACTGAACGCAGAGCAGCGCTTCATGTGCACCAGCATCGGCTTGGCGTGTGTAGTGCAGATCGTTAGTTGCAAGAAGAGGTAGTCCAAGTTCTTTACCCAACTTCATCAGATCAGCTTTAACCCGGGATTCGATTTCAATTCCGTGATCCATTACTTCAAGGAAAAAATTCTCTTTCCCGAAAATGTCTCGATAAGCACTTGCTGCCTTGATCGCTTCTTTGTAAGCACCCATACGCAAACGAGTTTGAATTTCTCCACCTGGGCACCCAGTTGTTGCGATCAAGCCCCTTGAATACTGTGCAAGAAGTTCGCGATCCATACGAGGCTTGTAGTAATAACCTTCAAGAGATGCAAGTGATGACAACCTAAAAAGATTGCCTAGCCCTTCATTGTTTTCGGCCAAGATTGTCATGTGGGTATATGCGCCACCACCAGAGACATCATCTTCTCCGCCATCTGCCCACTGGACACGCTTCTTATCAAAACGTGATTCCGGTGCAACATAGGCTTCAATACCAATGATTGGTTTTACATCGGCATTTTTGGCCGCTTTATAAAATTCAAAAGCACCAAAAACATTTCCGTGATCTGTCATTGCAATTGCCGGCATGCCCTGGGCCTTGACTTCAGACATTAAATCGCCAACGCGCGCAGCACCATCGAGCATCGAATACTCGGTATGGACGTGAAGATGAACGAAATTGTCTTTAGGCATGATTGGCGAGATTAGTGGCTAAGGCAGAACGGCGTCGGAAAGCAACGCCAGCGAGCGTGTGAGATCGGCAGGATATGGGGCGTGGAACTGCAGCGCTTGGCCCGTAACAGGGTGAGCAAAGCGAAGTTCTGCTGCGTGGAGCCACGGTCTGGACATTTGCAAACTTTTGGCCAAAACAGGATCGGCTCCGTAGGTTGTGTCGCCAACAAGCGGGTGGTGCAGTGCTGAAAAGTGAACACGGATTTGGTGTGTGCGACCAGTTTCAAGTTCCACTTTCACCATGGATACACCGCGATAAAATTCAATTACTTCGTAATGAGTAATTGATTCTTTTCCAGTTGCAACTACTGCAAAGCGATGATCTTCCTTGGGATGTCGATCAATCGGTGCATCAATTGTTCCAGTTGTCGGATCCAAATGACCTTGCACCATCGCATGATAAATCTTTTCAACGGTGCGATTGCGAAATGCATCTTTCAGAACATGAAAAGCGGTATCACTTTTTGCCACGATCATTAATCCGCTGGTGCCGACATCTAATCTATGAACAATTCCCTGACGTTCTGCTGGACCAGAAGTGCTGACCGAATAACCAGCCGCCATCAACGCTCCAACAACTGTTGGACCTGTCCACCCTGGACTTGGGTGCGCCGCACATCCAATTGGTTTATCTATAACAACAATGTCTTGATCATCGTAAACAATCGTCAAACCCTCTAAAGGTGTCAGCGGAATTGGATCGGTATTAACTGGCGCAGGCATTAAGACATCAATAACTTGACCCGCTGTCACACGATCAGACTTAGGCATCGCTTTACCGCCAGTTGTGATGTCTCCATCTTCTAGCAGCTTTACAACAGCGGTTCGGGATAGACCCAGCACACGAGTTAGCGCGCTATCAATGCGCTCTCCCGCGACTCCTTCTGGCACCGACAAGGTGCGCAATTCGCGGTTACTCATAGCTGTGAGCCTACCTTTGTTATGGGCGGGATGTTTCTCACGGTTAAAACCATAGAAAGCAGAGCAGCAGAAACTATTGCCATGTCAGCGATGTTAAACACTGGCCAATTGGGAAGTTGCAACCAATCAATTACATGACCTCGCAAGATGCCGGGCTCGCGGAAGATGCGATCGACCATGTTTCCCAAGATTCCGCCTAAAACTAATCCCAAAACCACTGCCCACCCACGGGAAGTAATTTTTGGCGAGTAATACAAAACTACGATCATCACGACCAAACTAAAGAGTGATAAAAATATCGTTGCACCTGCGGCAAAAGAAAAAGCAGCCCCAGGGTTTCGAACAAAGGTAAGTTGTAAGAACTCACCAATTACTTTGATATTTGATTTATAGGAAAGATTATTGACCGCCCAGATCTTGGTTGCTAAATCAAGAATCCAAACTGCCCAGGCAACACTAAAGAGTGTGCGCCACGTGCGCACCGTTAGCGCCGTTCTTCCTTCTGCTTGCACAGCATGCAGAGAGTTGCGCGAGGAAATACTTGTAA
>Ga0208233_1000027_pt1 | contig 26431 bp, 34 predicted proteins | sample LakMenEpi07Sep12_FD_150679 | JGI IMG/M metagenome (GOLD analysis project Ga0208233, IMG submission 150679) | Freshwater microbial communities from Lake Mendota, WI - 07SEP2012 deep hole epilimnion (SPAdes) | ecosystem: Environmental > Aquatic > Freshwater > Lake > Epilimnion/Euphotic zone ... | reverse complement strand
CCAGCGCGAGATCCCCGGCGCGTGGGTGTCGGCGTCGCTCATCCCGGGCGAGTCGTCGACCTCGTACAACAACCAGAACACGGGGCGCGACTACGAACTCGTGACTCGCGGCATCACGGGCACGGCCTACCGGGCGGCGACGATCAACGCCACGGTGCTGTCCGGGCAGACGCTGCGGCTGTTCCGCAAGGTCGGCACGGGCGTCGCTAAGGCCGGCCGCAAGGTGGTCGATAAGCGGATCGTCAAGCACGCGACCAACCGCGGGCGGGTGAAGAGCCTGATCGGCAAGGCGGCCACGTACGCCAACCGGGCGGGCGACGAGGTCGAGGAGGTGCTGGACCATCCGGTGCTCGACCTGCTGCAGAACCCCGATCCCATCTACACCGGCAGCATGTGGATGCACATGCTGTTCTGGTTCAAGGAGGTGTCGGGCCGCGCGTACCTCTACGTGGGCGAGAAGGTCAACGGCGTGCCGGTGTCGGCCTACATCCTGCCCTCGCAGTTCGCCTGGCCGATGCTGTCCGACACGGGCTTCATTGCCGGGTACTACTACGGCAGGAATCGGTCGGACCCCATGCGGATTGCGGCCGAAGACGTGGTGTACCTGCGGCAGCACGGCAGCCCGGTGCACCCCGCCGGCGGCATGTCCTGGCTGTACAGCGTCATGGCAGAGACCGACATGGAAGCCGCGGCCCTCCAGGCTGAGGCCCAGCGGTGGCTCAACGGCGGCATGCCGGGCATGGTGTTCAAGGCGGCCCCGACTACGACCGACGCCCAGATGCGGCAGATCAACGCGCACCTGAACCAGAGCACTAGGGGCGTCGGCAAGGCGGGCTCGATCCTGCTGCTCCGCGACACGGAGTTGATCCAGTACGGCACCAAGCCCCACGAGATGCAGTACGTTGAGGGCATCACCACGACCGAGAAGCGAATCTACGACGCGGCGGGCATCCCCGAGCCGATCTACCGGCTCAACTCGGCCAACCTCGCGTCGGCGACGGTGGCGAACGCCCAGTACATGCGGTACACCATCGCCCCGCGGCTCGCCACGCTCGCAGGCGAACTGACCGAACTGCTGTTGCCGCACTACGGCGTCGAGCCAGGGGACATGTGGTTCTGCTTCGACGACCCGACGCAGGACGACCAGATTGCGTTGGCGACGGAACTGCGGGCGGCCGAGGCGCAGGGCATCATCACCCCCAACGAGTACCGCGCGGTGATGGACCTTGAGGCGCTGCCGGACGAGGCGAACCTCATGCGGTACCGCCAGACCGAGGCGCCGGCCCCGATGGGCATTTTCGGCGGCGGCATGCCGACCCCGGCGAAGGCCGAGGACATGCCCAGCAAGGACGTTGGCGAGGCGTCGGTGGACGTCGAGCAGCCGACCCCCGAAGACGCCCCCGAAGTCACCCCCGAAGACGCCCCCGAAGTCGAGGCCAAGTCGATGGCGACCAAGCCCCGGGTTCCCCGCAAGTACAAGGCCGCGACGCTGTGGGACGAGGCGACCGGCGTGCCGACCGTGGGCAGTTCGCTGTTCCGCCGATTCCTGTCGGCGTTGACCGGCTGGTACACGACGGCCGTGCCGAGCATGATCGACGACACCGGCATCGTGCAGATGCCCGACAATGCCGCCATCGAGGACCTCAACAAGATCGCCGATCGGTTCGTCGCCGACATGCTGCGAACGGGTGCGATGGACGGCCTCGCCAAGATCGGCATGGACCCCGACGACGGCGCGTTCAACGTCGCCAGCGAGACGGCCATGTCGTACGTTCGCAACCGCGGCCTCGAACTGGCCAAGACGATCCCCGAAACGCTCAAGGGCCACGTGGCCGTCGCCATCGAGAAGCAACTGGCCGCGGGCACCAGCATCGCCGACCTGCGCGACGCCATCCGCGAGGTGGCCCCGGACCTGACCGAGTGGCAGGCCGTTCGCATCGCCAGGACCGAGACGGCCATGGCGTACTGCGAGGGCAACCGCCAGGCATGGGAACAGCAAGGCGTGGCGACCAAGGCGTGGAGCGTCGCGGGCGGCCCGTGCCCCATCTGCGAGGGCATCGGCGAGGCCTACCCCAACGACATTCCGATTGGCGAAGCGTTCTCCACGGGCAGCGGCTCGTGGCAGGCCCCGCCCGCACACCCGAACTGCCGGTGCGACCTGCTGCCCGGCGTGGAGTACGTCGATGACGAGTGACCGTGCAACCCAGATCGTTCAGGCCATCCGCCGCCGGGCCGTCGCTACCGGCGTCCTGACCAAGGCCGACAGCCCGATTGGCGTGATGGCTGGCAAGCAGACCTACCACGCCAAGGCCAAGGTCAAGCAGGCCGCGGGGCAGCCCCTCGAGGTGATCTGCTACGCCTCGACGGCGGCGGTCGACCTGGAGCAGGAGGTGGTACTGCCCAGCGGCTGCGACATGCAGACGTACCTAGGCGTGAACCGCAACCTGTTCGTCGATCACAACTACGACGTGTGCTCGGCCGTGGCCACAGTTCGGAGCATGTCGCTCACGCCGTCGGGCTGGCTGTGCCACGGGGTGTTCCATGACGACATGACCAACCCGTACGTCCGGGCATGCGTGGCCCTGGCCAAGGCGGGAACGCTGGCCATGTCGATCGGCTTCGAGGCCCTTGAGTGGGGTGCTCCGACAGCCGCCGAAATGGTGGCGTACCCCGGCATCGAGTCGATCGTCCGCCGGTGCAAGGTTCTTGAGGTGTCGTACACCGCCCTGCCCATGAACGTGACGTGCCGCATGGTGTCGGGCGGCGGCCGCGACATGGCGGCCAGCGACAAGAGCCGTAAGGCCCTTCTGGAGGCCAAGGTGCCCGACCGCGTGATGGCCGACTTCGGGGTGCGGGCCGTGCGAACGATCGTCCTGCGGTGACGCGGGTACACTGACGACGCATTCCCTCCTTCTCCCTGCCAGCGATGCGACGGCACGCTGGCGGGTTCAACCGAATACACCTGCAAACGGCAGGTATCGCACGCCGGCCCGAGTGTTTCGCGCCGCGTGCCGTGCCGAGTCCGAGCAGAGAGCCCCATGTTTGCGGCCACGCCGCGAAAGGTTCTCATGCTCACTCGCAAGACTCTCATTGACTCGCTCAAGGCCAACGGCCTGACCGGCGAAGTCACCATCGACTCCGCCAAGGCGTACATCGCCAAGTTGGACGCCGATGGCATCAAGTTCACCGACGCCGACGGCGCCGCCATCGACGTCGACGCCGTGTGGTCCACGTTCTCGGCGGTCAAGGTCGCCGACGATGTGGCCTCCGTGAAGGGCAGCAAGGCCCCGCACGCGGCCATCGCCGACAACGACGAGCCCGTCAGCGGCGGCACGCCGCAGCGGTTCAGCATCGGCAGCAGCATCAAGAAGGCGTACGCCGCGAAGATCAAGAGCGGCCGCGCCGTGTTCCACGACGCCGATCAGGCCGAGGCCTTCGGTTCGTGGGCCCGCCTCGCCCTCCTCGGCACGTACGACTACGGCTCCCAGAAGCGTGCCGACATCGACATCTGCCGCAAGGCGCAGGTGGAGTTCAACAACCAGTTGGGCGGCGCGCTCGTCCCCATCGAGTTCCTCCCGAACCTCGTGTTCCTCACCGAACAGTACGGCATCGCCCGCAAGGTGGCGAACGTGGTGCCGATGTCCCGCGACGTCATGACGGTGCCCCGCAAGACGGGTCTCGCGTCGATGGTCCCCGTGGCCGAAACCGGCACGATGACCCCGGCGGACAACTCGTACAACAACGTCACCCTGACGGCCAAGAAGTACGGCGTGCTGTACCAGATCAGCCGCGAACTGATGGCCGACTCGGCCGTGAACATCGCCGACGACGTTGCCCGCAGCATCGCCGAATCGCAGGCGATCGCGGAGGACAACGCCTACTTCCTCGGCGACGGCACCTCGACCTACGCCAACCAGGTCGGCCTCGCCAACGCCCTGCCTGCCTCGGCCTACGTCGACGTTTCACTCACGTGGCCGAACATGACCGTCGCCAGTTTCACCACGGTGATGGGCAGCGTCGAGAACGTGAATCCCGCGCGCCTCGCGTTCGTCTGCAGCCGCCAGTTCTTCGCACAGGTCATGCTCCGCGTGGACAAGACCGCCAACCAGTTCAAGGAACTGACCATGGGCGGCCTCGGCGGCGACGCGACTTTCCTCGGCTACCCCGTGTTCTTCTCGCAGGTCCTGCCGAAGGCGAGCGGGAGCAACATCAAGTCGTGCTACTTCGGCGACTTCACCGGCGGCACGATGCTGGGCGACCGTCGCCAGTTGGAAATTCAGACCTCCGACCAGTTCTACTTCAACAACGACAGCATCGCCGTCCGCGGCACCAGCCGCTTCTGCGTGGATGTCCACGGCGACGGCCGCGGCTCGACCTATGGCCCGGTGGTCTGCCTCGTCGGCGACTGATCCGCCCTGACTCACACGAAAGGACTCTGACTCATGAACGTTCTCCTCAACGCTTTCATCAAGGGCGGCACCTCGACCGGTGGCCCCATCGACATCAACGGCACGACCAACAGCGGCGTTGCCTTCGACCTGACCTCCCTTGGCGGTCTGGGCGAAGCGGCGGCCATCGTCACCATCGGCAACATCGCGGCCGACGCGACGGCGCTCAAGGTCCAGCACAGCAACGACAACAGCAACTGGGACGATGTTTCCGGTGCTGCGTTCACCAGCACGGCCCTGCCGACGGCGGCTGGCGGTGACAACGACTGCTGGCTGTTCCACTTCCGCACGGGCGGCTCGCTCCGTCGCTACCTCCGCGTGGTGGCGACGGCTGGTGCGGGCGCCACGCTGTACGGCGTGGTGTGGATCGGCCTGCACGGTGCGCAGGGCGTGACCGGCACTACCGAAGTCGAGCGGTCGGCTTCGCAGGGCCTCGGCAACACCACCTCGCTGCTGGGTCGCGTGGTCGTGGCCGTCTGATTCTCTCGCTTACACACCCTCGGCCCGCGGCGAAAGCACCGGGCCGGGCTTCATGGCCAGCCTCATCAGCATCGCCGAGTACAAGGTATGGGCGGGCATCACCGGCACCGCACAGGACGCCCTGCTCACCGTCCTGGTGGACGCCGTCTCGATGGAGGTCCGTCGCTGGTGCGACCGCAACCTGACCAACGGCTTCGAGTCCGTAAGCCGCACCGAGCGGTACGACGGCAACGACGAGCAGACCATCCAACTCATCGAATGGCCAGTGACCAGCATCACCAGCGTCACGCTCTACACGGCGGGCGGCGACACGACCGTCATCGACTCCGACACGTATCGCGTCAACGGCGATTCGGGCGTGCTGTCTCGCATCGACCCCAAGCGGGCGCGGTTCCCAGTCACTGCGTTCGGCACCGTCGAGGCGACGTTCTCGACCCAGCCATGGTTCGAGGAGGGCTTCGACAACGTGCAGGTGGTGTACACCGGCGGGTACGCGACGATCCCGGCTGACCTCAAGATGGCGTGCTACCGCCTGACGGACCTTGCCTATTCGGCCCGCGGCCGCAACTTCGGCATTCAGTCCGAAAGCCTCGGCGGGTACTCGTACACGAACGCGAACCCGAAGGCCACCAACGAACTGAAGGCCGAACTCGTGCGAGCGTACAACACCGGGAGGGCGTGACGTGGCGAACACGCCGTGGCATCTGCTGACCCAGACGATGGACGTTTACACCACCACATGGTCGACGGCCAATGACGGCGTACCACGTGGAAGTGGTCCCGTTTCGGCGTCGTTCTCGGTGGCGTGCAGCGTACAACCGGGCTCGGCGGCGGATGGTCTGGTCTACGGCCGCGACACCACGACCAAGATCTTCGAGGTGTACTGCGCCCCAATCACGACAGCCGGCGCCGCGTGGAACGTGACGCCCAAGGACAAGGTCATCATCAACGGCGTGCAGTACCGGGTCGCGGGCCAGCCGCGAGACCTGATCCTGCAGGGCGTGATCTACGTGGTCACCCTTGAGAGGGACCAAGACTAATGGCCCTCCGCGTGACCAAGACAATCATGCAACTGGACCGCCCACGGCTGCAGCAACTGCTCGGCGAGGCCGCCAATCATGGCGTCGATCGTGCCGCCACGCAGTGCGTCCGGTTTATCAAGCAGTCGTTTCCCAAGACCTCGTGGTTTCAGCCGTCGCCCGTTGGCGGCCCTCCTGGTACAGTCACGGGCAACCTGCGACGGTCAATCACGGCAACGCCGGCAAAGAACGGCCGGGCCATCGTGGGGACAAACGCCAGGTACGCCCGCATCCATGAACAGGGCGGCGTCCTGAAGCCTACGACCAAGAAGTACCTGACGATTCCCGTGAGCGTGGCCGCGGCCAAGATGCGATCCAACACCAACGACCTGCGTACGCAGAACCTGACGTTCCGCAAGGGTCCGAATCGCGGCGTGGCGTTCCTGTTCCGAACGACCAAGGGCAAGAACGCCAGAAGCGAGTTGATGTTCGTGCTCAAGCGTTCGGTGCGGATGCCTCCTCGACCGTTCATGCGGCCCGCCGCGACCAATAAGAACAACCAGATGGCCATGGTCAAAGCGTTTGGTGCAGGCTTCCGCAGCATCATCCGCAAGGCATTCAAGCCTGCACCCGGGAGCCCCGCATGATCCTGTCCAGCATCTACCAGGCCATCTTCGACCGCGTGAAGGCCGACACCGGCGCCGGCGGGCTGTACGCCTCGGGTGCGTGGAACATCATCAGCGGCACGTACAGCGTGTTCGGCACGCCCGCGGCGATCACCTACCCGTACCTGCTGGTCGGCGTACGCCTTGAGCAGGACCATTCGCTGACGGCGGACGAGTGGACGGCCACGGCGACGTTCACCGTGTGGGACCAGGTGCAGAACTACGCCTCGTCGGCTGACTTTGATACCCGAATCACGGCGGTCATGGATCGGCTCCATGGCAACGCTGTGCTCCAAGCGGGCCGCATTCCGACCTATGGCTTTCACCGCCACCTGTTGGTCCTGCCGACCAACGGGTACACTGCCAAGGCGTCGCACTGTTTCGTTCGAACGTACGACGCGACGATGACGGACGAACATTCGATCCAAGCGACGATGACGGCGACGTTCCGAGTGTCGGCACTGGCCGCGAATCCCTGAGAACCACCCATGGCATACCCGCTCACTTCCGAAACCGGCAACCTGACCTGCTCAGCGGCGAGCGGCGACCTGCTGTACCTGTTCGGTACGGCCCTCCGCATGACCACGGACCTTGCCACCATCAACCTCGAATCCAACGAAATCGAGGTGACGCAGGCGACGGGCTCCACGATCAACATGCACAGCCGCATTACCGGCTTGCGGACGGGCACGGTGGACTTCTCCGGCATCTGGCCTCGAACCACGACGCCGCTGGGCATCAGCAGCAACGTGACCTACGCGAGCGGCTACGTGCAGTACATCAACGCGTGGAGCATCGACATCGCGTGGCCGGAAATCGACATCACGTACTTCGCGGGCGGAGCGACCGGGCCGACCGACCCGAGCACGTCGTGGCGTCGCTGGATGCCCGGCGGCATCGGCATGTGGTCGGGCACGTACACCTGCAAGGCCGACGACGCGACGGCACCGTCCATGCCGAGCACGGGTGCGGCGGCCGCGGCGACGTTCAAGATGGTCGAGGACGGGGCGACCGACCCAAACTTCACCGGCGACATCACGACCCCGCGACTGGTGCAGCGGGTCCGCCTGGGCGACTTCTCCGAACTGACGTACAACTTCTCGGGCAGCGGCAACCTGACGCAGGCGGCGGGCACGACGTTGCCCGGCCTCACGGCGGCGTCTGGCGCCATCACGAAGCCCACTTGGAACATCACCGCGACCGACAGCAAGCCCGACAACACGTGCGTTCTTACGGTCGCCACGGGCCGCACGTACACGTTCCCGGCGTTTTGGAATCGCCTAAACCTGTCATGGAAGACCGATGACGTTGTCCGCGTGACGGGCACCCTGCGAGTGGCCGACGTTCCGACCGTGGCATAAGGAGTGACCTGTGACTGAGGTCGCCAAAGTATCCATCGGCATTGAGGGTGACACGTCCAAACTCAAGGCGGACGTGGCGAAGGCTACCAGCGAGGTGAACGCCGCGGGTGCGGTGTCGGCAGACAAGGCGACGGACGCGACAAATAAGCAGGCGGCGGCGACCAGTGCACTTGGCGATCGGCTGCGCAGCGTCAAAAAGACGTACGGCGAACAGATCGAGGTAGTGCAGGGCTTACTCGGCAAGTTCGTCGCCATCGGTGCGACGGTTGCAATCGCCTACAAAGTCGGCCAAGCGATTCGGGAATACATCGTCGATGCACTTGCCACGTCCGTCGAGAAGGCACAGGCGTTCAAGGACACGCTCAACCTGGCCGATGTACAAGGATCATTCCGGCAAATCAACGAGCAGGTTACCGAACTGCAATCGAGACTTGCCGCATCGACCGAGAGCGGCTTTGCCAACTTCCTGAACATAATGACGGGTGATACGCAAGAGTCGCTGCGTCGTCAGATTGTCGATCTTCAACAACTACAACGAAGTTTGGCGCAAACGCAACGAGCGGATGAACGTCGACAGGAATCAGAGAAGGACGCCGCTAGACGAAACGAAGAACAGGACACTCTCGCTCGCATGGACGAGGAAGGTCGAAAGGGCCGCCAGCGCATCGATGACGAACAGCAGAAGCGTCGAGAGCAATTCGAGGACTTCCAAGCCCAGATGCAGGAGATGACGCGGCAGCAGCAAGAGGCCGCCGCCAAGGTGCAGGCCTCATGGGCCGCATCGTTCCGCGCCATCCGCGAGGAATCCAACCGGGCCTTTGCCACCGATCAGGCCGCGTCGATGGTCCAACTCGCCGGGCAGTTGCGGATCGAGGGCATGACCGCGGCCGCCAACATGAACCAGATCATCGTGCAGGGGGTCGGCTGACATGTCACAAGTGCCAACCGCGTACGAACTCGCCCTTCAACGTGACTGGTCCAAAAACCGGGCGGGCAAACAGACCGCTCGTCGGCGCTTCGTCGTGGACACGATCGACCCGGCGGCGGCACTGTTGGCCGACGGCATTCCGCAGACAAACACCAGCCACCCCGACTTGCCCGGCCTTCGCCTTGACCGATACAACGTGTCCGTCAGCAATGACGGCACGTGCAACGTCGACTGCGACTACAGCAACGACTCCCGCTTCGTCGACCTGCGGCAGCCCGACAAGGATGATCCCGCTTGGTACCACTGGGGATGGGCACAACGGAAGGTCATGGTGGACATCCCCATCTGCGTGCGATCGCTGGTCATCAACGACGGCCTAAACGGGTCCATCAGCAAGAAGGTGTGGAAGATCGCCAAGAAGCAAGTTGCGGAGACACGGGTGGTTCGCCCGCTCAACGTCCGGGTCCGCATCGACAACGTGCGCGATTTGGACATCATCGCCGACCAAACCGACAAACTGCACTTGATGCCCGACGGCAAACTCTACCAGTTCCAAGGGGCGACCGTCAGCCAGGTCGATGACGAGGGCTTTTACGACATCTCGTACACGTGGGAGTACGACCAGGGCACGACGTTCTTCCCCGAGCCGCAGAGTCGAGACGTGCAGTATTGCACGCCGGTCATCGGCGTCGGCGGTCAACCCGTGCGGCCCCAGTACACCGTCCTCGTCGGGTACCAGGTCGGCAACCCCGAGACGGACAAGCCCATCATGGAGTGGCAACCGCTGTACGAGTACGGCAACCGCACCGCGGGCAACAACAACGACGGCCTTGGTTGGCAACTGCTGCCGGGTGCAAACCGGATCATCTAATGGCCGACCCTCGTCTCATCCTCGGAAAGATCATCGCCGTGCAAGGCACGTCGCCGGGCCGTGCGTCGACCATCTCGTACACGATCGCGGTGCACGACCCCAACACCGAGGGCGTGTTTACGCTCAATGGTCAACGGCCCGTGAAGCGGCTGCCCGACACCATCGACGTGGAGGCGTTTGTCGTCGGCGACATTGTGATCGGCAGCGTCGAGGCCAACCGCGTCCGGTGGCACTTCCAAGAGTTGCCCGCGTTCGCCGACTGCCCGACGCTGACGCCGCCCGCGCCCATCGTGTCGCCCGAGGACCCGTTCCGCGTGCCGCCGATTACGCCGTTCCCCAACGTCACCAACTACGCTCAAGCCGGTTCGTCCTCGTCCGCGCCGGCTCCGCCGCCGGTAGGAGATTGATTTATGGCCACCGTCTCGACCGTCCTGACGCCGATCAACACGCCCGAGGGCGGCACGTTCAACCCGTCGCAAGTGCTGTCGTCGATCAACAGCGGCTTGGTGTACGACGTGCTGGAGTACGCGACGATCCGGGCGCAGATTGACTTCCCATTGGACGCGACCATCGCGGGCACAATCAGCGTGCAGGGCAGCAATGACGGCGAGACCTGGTCGGCCATGCCGCAGGGTGCAATCGACTACAGCAGCGGCGGGCTCAAGGAACCGATCTACGTCGCGGGCATCCGCTACGTGCGGTTCCAGGTCACGGCCACGAGCGGCAGCGTCGAGTTCCGGCTGACCGTCACGGGCACGACCGGCGACGTGCTCGAGGTGCCAACGGCGGTCACGACTCGCGGGTACTACGGCGTCTTCACCGCCAACGCCGACCAGAGCATCGGCAACGCGACAGCCACGGAGGTGCTGTTCGACACGACCGAGGAGGCCACGGGCGTCAGTTTGGGCAGCCCGTTGAGCCGCGTCGTGGTCGCCAACGCGGGCACGTACAACTTCCAGTTCAGTGCTCAACTGCGGCACAGCAGCGGCGGCACCGAGCACGTCAGCGTTTGGTTTCGCCACAACGGCACCAACATCGCCAGAAGCAACACCGACTACGCCATCTCGGGCAACAACGCCGCCGAGGTCATGGCGTGGAATTTCGTCTACACCATGGCCGCGGGCGACTACTTCGAAATCGTCATGTCCGCCACGGACAGCGACATCACCCTTGACTACATCGCGGCGGCCACAAGCCCGACGCGACCGGCCACGCCAGCGGTGATTCTGACCGTCGTGCAGGCGTCGTCGGGCACGCCGGGTCCGACGGGAGCCACAGGGCCGACGGGTGCGACTGGCCCGACGGGGGCAACTGGGCCGACGGGTGCGACTGGCCCGACGGGGGCAACTGGGCCGACGGGTGCGACTGGCGCGACCGGCGCAACTGGCCCGACCGGGCCGACGGGTGCGACGGGAGCAACCGGTGCCACAGGACCGACTGGCCCGACCGGTGCGACCGGGCCGCAAGGCCCCGGCTTTATCTGGCAAGGAACGTGGGCATCCCTGCTCACGTACAACGTTGACGATACCGTGTACTACAACGGGTCGTCGTACATCTGCATCGCGTCAAGCACCAACAACATTCCGTCATCGTCGCCGACGTTCTGGTCGCTCGTAGCCCAGCAGGGAGCGACGGGACCAACTGGGCCGACCGGAGCGACCGGCCCGGCGGGAACAGGCAGCACCGCCGTCGTTGACGCGGCTGGCAAGATATACGCTTACCGCGGCTTTCGATAAGGACTCACCATGGCAGCGAATACCTCTCCGATCTTCGGCCTCACCAGCAAGACCAACGCCGTGGCGACCACGGGCACCGGCAGCACATCGCTTACCGCGCCGACGCAGTTGACCACGCTCTACACCGCAGGCACCGATGGCGGCATGTTCGTCGGTGCCAACTGCAAGTCGACCAACACGACCACGGCTGGCATGATTCGGTTCTGGCTTACGCCGAGCGGCGGCACGCGACGGCTTCTCGGCGAGGTCATCTCGCCGGCCGTGACACCATCGGGCACGGTGTCGTCCGCCGAGGTGCAGTACCTCGCGCCTCTTATGTCTCTGGTGAATGGCATGGAAGGCATGCCACTGGCCTCAGGCGATGTGGTCGAGGTCAACACGCACAACAACGAAACGTGGAACATCACCTGCATCGCGGTCAACTTCTGAGGCACCATGAATCGCGGCTACTTCGAGGTCAACGGGCGGACCAATACGGGGCTTTTCCTCCGCCGTGGCCGCATCCCACCGCCGCACATTCTCACCAGCACGCCGCACATCGGCAACTTCATCGGCAACTACAGCATCGGCGGAGTGTCGCCATCGACACTGACGACCGCATACGTGTATGGCACCAGCGGAACGGTGCGAGCCTTGCGGTTCATGCAGGACCGCGACAAGCAGATCCTCACCGAGATCTGGTACGCCACCGGCGCGAACACCGGAACGCCGACGGGAGCCTTGACAATCCAACTCCGGGCCGCGGATGCCACCGCGCCGACTCTCAAGGCCGGAACGCTCATCACCAGCCAATCGCACACGCCGACACAAAACTCGTGGAACCGAGTGGTGCTCACCACGCCGCAACAACTGAGCATCAACACGATCTACTACGTGGTCATTGGAGATGCCGCCGGCAACGCCACCAACTACTACCGCGTGTATGACAACACGGGTGGCGTGCTTGGTGCGTTGGGTGGCGTCGAGTCACGATTCTGGGCACCGATCAACACGACGAACGGCTTTAGCACCAACGGCACGCTCATAAACGGCGGCATGTGCATGATCCTCGGCTTTGCCGATGGGTCGTATCGCGGCATGTTGCATGCTGGCGGCGGCACACCAGCGAGCAACTCGCTCAAGCGTGGGTACTACCTGAGCAACTTCGAGACCGACATTGTGCTCGAAGGCATCAGCGTCGGCACCTCGACCAACTGGAACGGCATCGAGATCTTCGGCGGCGACCAAGCACCGTTCCAAACACCGTTGTACCGCGAGGTCATGAACGCCGACAATCGCGGCCTGTTGTTGGGATATCTCAATCAACCGTTCCGCATGCGCGTCGGCAACGCCTATCGCGTCGTCATGACGTTCAGCGGCAACTCGACGAGCCCCGGACAGATTGGCGTGGCGAACGCCACGACCGCCTTCCCCGCCAACGTCGGTTGGGCGTGGGGGTGTCGCGCGGATCCAACCATCGCCACCACCAGCAACGCTTGGAGCACCGGCGCAAAGACACTCGGCATCACCAACTACGGCATGCTGCTGATGGTGCGCCGCGTCATGGACCCGCGAACATGAACAGCCAGCGAGTGCTACAGGCCATCGCCACGTATCGGGTTGCCAACGGCGGCTCGATTCCGTCGCTCATCGTCATCGACACGGACAACGACACCATCGCATGTCACACCTTCGCCGATTTGGAGGCCAGCACCGATCCTGAATGGCGGCCAGTCTGGATCAACTACACCGTGCTGGTGGACTACTACAAGGACGACATTCCGCTCATTCTCGATTCTGTCAACCGCACCACGGTGCGCGACTATCTGTGGATACTGCTCGAGGCCGAAACTCGGCCATGACGGGTACACTGACACCGAACCCCAAGGAACCGAACCATGTCCGCAGCATTTCTCAACGCCGGTGCAACAGCCTTTGCCGCCGCCAACTGGTCCGACACCACCGGCTTCGTCGATGACGCCGAGTTGTACATCCAGTCGGGCACCCAGACCGTTACCGGCGACCTGACGCCAAGCCTTGCCAACGGCATCCAGAACCTCGACATCTTGTCGGGCTGGTCGGGCAACATCGGCGGGGCCAACGGTTCGCTCGCGGTCGAGACGCGTTCGAGCCTCATCAACCAGGTCACGCAGATTCCCCGCGTCCGGTACTACGCCTCGGGCGGCACGTTCTACTACACGCCGCAGGGTGCCGGTGCGGCCGCAAACGTCTGCGACTACTACCAGATCGCGGGCTCGGGCAACGGCTACCTGACCGGCACCGGCACCGTCAAGCGGCTGGAAAGCAACGGCGGTCGTCTGTACGTCGGCACCGCCGTCACCAGCGTGGCGACGTTCCGATGGATGTTCTCGGGCGGCACCGTCACCATCGACGGCGTCGTCGGCACGACCAAGGTGCACGCCCTGACGATCAGCGGCGGGCAGCACCTGCTCAAGCGTGGCGTGCAAGGCAGCACGATGGCCTCGACGGGGTTTGTCGAAGGGCTCAACGTCGCGGGCGGAGCCGTGACCATCGACGCCTACGCCGAGACGATTAGCGACCTGCGGCTTTACGGCGGGTACGTGACCGTGGTGAACTGCGGCGCCATCGCCGTCGTGTCCGGCTACTCGGGCACGCTCGACTTCTCCAAACTCCAGCGGCCCGTGACCGTGACGCTGCTGGAAGATTCGCCCGGGCTGACCGTCATCCCCTCGCGTCTGCTGACCATCACGACGCGGAACCCGATTGGCCCCGGTGCCAACGGCCTGACCTAAATGGCCAAGATCATCGCCATCGACGGACGGGTGCGGGCCGCCAACCGGCGGCTCGTCACAAACGCCCTCGGTGCGCCGTGCTGCTGTGCCGATACCGGCGTCATCTACGTCTTCGTCGAGTGTTGCGATCGCCTGCCGCGGTTCGTGCTGACCAAGGCGGCGATGGATGCCCTGCTCGCCCGGTGTGCGTTCTCGCCCGATCAGCCGACGGCCGTGGTTCGCCGGCCCGGGTCGGACGTGTGTTATTCGTACGACCCGGCCTATCGCACGCTGACGCGGGACCAGGCCGTCGCCCTTGGGTACGAGGTCATCGAGGATTCGACGCTGCTGCTCTGCGTCGATACCACGCGTCCTGATGGTGTCGCCAACCGATGCAACGCGGCACCCGAGGACTGCCGCCCGTGCCCGCGTCAGTGCTGCCTGATGCGAGTCTGGCGGGCTCGGTGCCCTGACCCCACGCGGGTCGAGACGCTGCCCAAGGCGAACGTCTGCTGCAACTACGGGCGGGTCGCACGGCGAACGCTGTACTACTCGCGTCGGTACGAGCGGTCGGACTACACCGTGCTCAACGCAAGCGGCTCGACCGACCCGTTTTGCCCGCCCGGCTGCTACGTGGACCTGCTGACCGCGAGGTACAGCACGGTCGATACTGGTCGTGAGGTCGCCCGATTCACGGCGTGCAACGACGACCTTGAGATTCCCGACGACGGAGGCTTTGAGTGCATCGAGGCCGAGCATCGGTCCACGGTCGAGTCGATCAATCGGCGATGGGCGTTTCTCAACCCACAGCCCAACGATTCCAGTTGCCTCACCTACGTCGATTCGCCGACGTTCGACGAGCAACGCTCTGCCGAGTGCCGCGACACCTCGCTTGTGCCCGGCGGATTCCCGGCACGGCTGCGGCGGACCATCCAACGCAACGCCGACGGCAGCGTCTGCAACATCCTCGACCGCGATGGCCCTGAGGAGTTTTGCCTCGACCGCTATCAGGCCACGTGCGTGACCGACATTCCCAACGTGAGCCGGGCGACCGTCACGACCACGTACCAGTATCAGGTCGGGTGCCGCCAAGGGTCGTTCTTTTGGCTCCGCGAGGTCGAGGTGCGGCAACCCGACAACGTCGACCCGTCGTGCCCGCAGGCCGCAGGCGCCCTCATCTACCGCGAGCGGTACCAGGAGGAGTACACCTGGTCGATCGCAACCGAGCGGGCTGACGGGTGCCCGGTCAACGTGTGCGACGGCTACCAGCGCGAGGGCACGTACTCGACGTTCCCGACTGCACCCGGCGTCGTGACGCCTGCCGACGGCGCCTTCCTGTTCCTCTGACCATGGCGTGCGGCTGCTCCAACACCAGTGCCGCCGACCTGCGACCTACGCGGGCGGCCATGTGCCAGGCGTGTCAGTTCGCCGAGCGGCTGCCCAGCGGCAGCGCGATCACCTGCACTATTTCGGGCCGGTCGATTCTTGCGGCCGTGCACGTGGAAGACGCCTGCCCGATGGGCCGCCACCCCGACCGTGATGGCCGAGTGCGCTGGGCGGGTGCCGATTGGCTGGGGGTGCCCGAGCCGATCCGATGGCGATTGGTCTGGGATCTGGGCCGCGAGCCGCAAGGGCTGGTCGGCTGCGGATGCCTTGCGGCCGTCAAAGCCTCGTGGGCGGGCCCGTGGCTTGAACCCTGGCTGGAGGGGGTCCAAGCCCTGCGGACGCGTCTGGCGGGCTTTATGGGCGACTGGCGGGCAGCCATGGTCGCCGACGCCCCCGTGACGCCGCACTGATCGGCGAACACAACCCTACCGACCCGTTCGGGTCCTGCTGACGATCTGCACAAATCGCGGGCGTGGACTGGACTGACCCGTGCGGTTTGCCGATAGACTTGTATATCAGTGGGGCAGCGAGCCCCGCGACCAGCACCGCGATGGAGACCAGCAATGTTCGACCCGATCCTCAACGGAACCAATCCCGCCGCCGACCGCCGCCTCATGGAGGACGTCATGTCCGCGCCCGACCCGTTCGACGGCGGCTGCGCACACGACTGCGCCGACCGTCACGATACCGGTGGGCTGACCGAGGCCGACCTGTCGCGTGCCGACCGCCACGTGATTGCCATGTGCGAGTCGTCGTTCGAGTTGGGCTGGCTGCGCTGCTACCGCAAGGCCGATGCGATCGTGGCTGACCTGCCGATCGACCCCAGCGTCAAGGCATCTGTGCGGCTCGCCATCATGGGTTTGCCAAACAAGCCCTCGACCGACGCCGCCAAGGCGCACCGCCGCGACCAGGTCGAGATGCACCTGCGCATCGCGTTGGGTGCCTGATAGACTTCTCTCTCCTCCTCTGCGGCACCGGCCAACGCCGACGCCGCGGTTTCGCCCATCATCACCGCCGGCCCGTGGGCACCGGCATGGAGACCACCAATGACCGTTCGCAAGATGACCGACCGTGCCTTTGGCGACTACGCCGCCGACAAAGACGTCAACGCCTCGGCCCTGAGGGCTGGCCGCAAGTCGATGCTGCACATGCGGGCCGTCATCGACGGCGTGGCCAAAGAGCCGTCGCCCGCGATGCTGCTCGGCTCGGCCCTGCACGCCGCCATTCTGGAGCCCGCCAGGTTCTACGAGATGGTGCGCGTCGCTCCCGACGTTGACCGCCGCACCAAGGCGGGCAAGGAAAAACACGCCGCGTTTGTGGCGTCGCTGCCCGAAGGGGCCATCGTCCTGACCGCAGACGACTACAACGCCGTCCGCGATGCACAACTTGCCGTCAACGCCAGCATGTTGCCGAACCTGATGGGTGCAGGCGAATCCGAGGTGTCCGTCTACTGGGGCGAGCAGTGCGTGGACAAGGTCGTCGGGTGCAAGGCCCGCCTTGACTGGCTTGGGCACTTGGCGGGCCAGCCCGATCAGGGGATCATCATTGACATCAAGACGACACGCGACGCCAGCCCGGGTGCGTTCGCGCGGTCGGCAGCGTCGTACGGCTACCTGCACCAGGCTGCGTGGTACATGCGGGCCGCGGCTCGCCTCAACGCCACGGGGCAAGGCCCCAAGATCGCCGACTACTTCATGGTCGCGGTCGAGATGGAGGCCCCGTACGCCGTCGGCCTGTACCGGCTGTCGAGCGACGACCTGAGGGCCGCGGACCTCGACAACCTTGAGACACTGCAATGCTGGGCCGCCGCGTGCGAGGCCGACCAGTTTCCGGGCCCGACCGGCAGCACCATCCGCACCCTGAACGTGCCCGAGTGGGTGTTCCGCTCGGCCAATCCGACCGTGAGCAGCGTGCAGGACGACCTGCTTGACGGCGACACCACCATCCCCTTCTGAGGAGCCAACCAATGACCAAGAAGACCACCAAGCAGCCGGAGTTGGACGACCTGTCGTTTCTCGCCGACGCCACGCCGAACCAGCCGGAGCCGGAGGCGACCAAGCCGGAGCCCAAGCCCGAGCCGGTGCCGGAGCCCGTCATCAAGGCCGAGCCGCCGCCGGTGCTCGCCAAGGCCGAGGTGATTCCGGCGCCCACGCCGATCCGGTTCGGCCCGCGCGGGTTTGAGCCCGACACGTTCGAGGCCGTGCAGCGGTTGGCCCGGTTCTACTACGCGGGCGACGCCCTGCCCAAGTCCACCATGGCCGGGGCCCGCGACATGGGGGCGATCATCGCCCGCATTGGCATCATTCTGGAGCGTGGCAAGGCGTTGGGCCTGCCCGCGGGCACTGCTCTGGAAAGCATCACGATCATCAACAGCCGAGTCTGCCTGTGGGGCGACGCGATGCTCGGCATTGTCCTGGCTCACGCCGACTGCGAGGGCGTCGAGTGCGTGATGCAGGGCACCGGCGACGACCGGTTTGTGGTCTGCACCGCCTACCGCCGCGGCCGCAAGGTTTCGCCGTCACGGTTTGGCGTGGCCGACGCCAAGCGGGCTGGCCTGTGGGGCAGGTCGGGCCCGTGGTCGTCCTACCCCGACCGCATGCTCCAGGCACGTGCTCGAGGCTTCGCCCTCCGCGACACGTGGGCGGACGTTCTGACGGGCATCAAGCCTGCCGAGGAGGTGCTGGACTACGACGAGAACCGCAACCATGCCGAAGGTCAGGCCGAGTTGATGGAACGCCTGCGGGCAGGATGACTCCTGCGGTGGTGGACTGGCCCGCGGCGGGAACGTCGCGGAGCCGGTTTGGCCAAGGCAATGTCGCCAAGGCCTACTGGAGAATGCAAATGACCGAGAAGAGTCCGTTGACGTTCCTGTTGTCGGCTGGTGCCGCCCCGCAGTTCAAGGTGATTCGCTGGACGCCGGAGATGGCCGAGTACGCGTTCAACAACCACAACACGCACCAGCACCAGCGTTTGTTTCGCCTGTCTCTCGCCGAGAAGTACCGCCGCACGATGGAGGCGGGGGAGTGGCGTCCGGCGTGGCCGCAGTGCGTGATCGCGTTCTCCGTGGGCGGCGTGCTGCTCAACGGCCAGAAGACGATCTGGGCGATCTGGAAGTCGGGCATCACCATCGAGGTCTGCACGCAGTGGAACGTGCCGGAGTCGGACTTTGTGTTGTACGACGACTTCCAGAGCCGCAACCTGAGCCAGTTGGCAAGGCAAGCCGGGCTCAACAACGTTGCCGATCGCAACGCCCTGACCAGGATGGTGATGGCCATTGACCACAACTTGGGAATGCGTGTCAACCCCAGCGTCAGCGACGTGGTGAAGTACACCGTGGACAACGAACTGATGAACGCGGCCATCACGTTTGCAGCAAATCGATCCGCGATCAGGACTAGCGACGCCGCCATGGCCTACGCCTTGTACAAGATTGCCGTGGTGCACGGGTTCGATGCTGCATCGTCGTTCTACGAGCGGGTCGCAAGTGGCGTCAATCTCGGCGCCGATGATCCCCGGCTGCACCTCAAGCGGTTCCTTGAGCGGTTTGCAATCAAGCACTGGCAGGATCGAGTTCACGTCGTGATCGCCGTCATCAAGGCCTTCAACGCGTGGATGAACGGCACGCCGATGCTGCTCATGAAGGTCTCTCCCAAGGAAGAAATACCGGAAGTTGTCGGCGCCTCGCCACTCTACAACCGGTCACGATCCCGCACCCCCTGACCCTCGGACGCGCCCATAGGACCAGGTGGCGCACGCCTGCTCGGCGACAGTAACAGGTCCAGCGACGAACGTGCGGACCTTCACCGCACGCTCCTCCCCCGCGGTGTGCGGGCGTTCGCATCAAACACCTGGGACCGGCGATCGAAAGGCCGCCGGAGCCCATTGGAATGGCGCCAGAGCGTCCGTCGGCGGCACCGGCCCTCGTGTTGGGGGTCGGCCGCCGGCGGCTCTGGCGGGCATCTAGGAGGCACCACAATGGACGATGACTTGGAAGCCGTCGCGGTCAAGTTGGCCGCGACCAAGGAACGCGAGTACCAGCACGGCTGGCGGGCGTACGTCAACGGCGCCAAGAGGCCCGCGACGCACTGGGCGGCCGTCGGGTGGGAGGAGGCCCGGCACGCGGACCAGGCGTGCTGGCGGCCGATTGAGTGGTCGCGGAATGGTTGGTGATTGGCCTTGCGTTATCGGCCGCGGGCCGTTATGCTGTGGGTGCAGACCCCCCAATAGAGACTCATGCAGACCTCATCGACATTCCGACCCCGCACCGTGCCTTGGCGTACTGCATGCGCCGGGGGTCTGCCACGGTGTCGGGTCGGGCTGTCGGAGAGCGGATATGACGAGTCCGATTCGACCTCGCGATCGCTTTGATATCTTTCAACGCGACGGCTTTATGTGCCGGTATTGCGGAAAGGTGCCAGGCGAGACAGAACTGCAAATCGATCACATGGTACCTCTGTCCAAGGGCGGTACCAACTCTCTGCTGAATCTGATTACGTCTTGTCGCTTGTGCAATGCTGGCAAAGGCGGACGTTCAGTCGAACGCGTACCTGCTGCCGCAGAGGTGGTAATCAGAGCGTTTGCATGGTCTGAGAGCGAAGATCATCTACGCAAACAGACCGAGCAAGTCATTGAAGTACGCAAGCAACGCTATCAGCAGGCCATAAACATGGTTTGCCATGCCTTGAACATTCGTAGTTGCAAGAAAATCACGGGAATTCACGTCATGAATCTGATCACTCAACATGGACCAGATTTAGTAGACGAGTGGGTCTATGCCGCGGCTTCAAAAGTTTATGATCAGATCGATGATCAGTCACAGTTGATTCGATATGTCTACGGGTGTGCTCGCAAACATCGTGATACGGAGGGTGACCGATGAGCAACCTTGACATGACCGACGGAATCTACCGTCGCATCTACTCGGGTTTCATCAGTCACCCGAAGATCAACGCGTTGTCATGGATGGCCGAGGCATGGTTCTGGCGGCTCGTCGTGCTGGCCGACGACTACGGCAACCATTCGGCAAACTGGCGACTGTTGGCCGCCATTGCAAGCCCTGTGCGTGACATCTCCACGGCTGAGGCCAAGGCCTTGACGGAGGAGTGCATCGCCCAATCGCTGGTCACCCTGTACGACCACGAGGGGCAGCCGTACCTGAACATCTCGGGCTTCACCAAGCGGCAGCCCGCCAACAAGAACGGGCGGCGGATTCAACGCTTCCCGATGAACGGCCCCGTGCCCACTGGGGAATCCGGGGGAATCCTGGTGAATCCGGGTGAATCCAAGGGAATCCGGGTGAATCCTGGGGAATCCGGGGGAATCCGGGGGAATCCAGTCCCTCCTATACCTACTCCTATTCCGATTCCAAATCCGACTCCTACTCCTACCTCGACTCCGAGCGATCCGACGCCAACCGATGGCATCGGGCCGCGACCGATGACCATGGACGAGCGGCAGCAGGTCAGGCAGGGATTGATTCGCATTGGGGTCGATTCAGGGGCAGCACAGCAGGTAGCACTGCACCCGCTGCTCACTCTTGCCATGGTCACAAGCAACATGAAGGCCGTGAAGAAGTCCAAGGGCGTCAAGTCCCAAGCGGCCGTCCTGCTGACCAGGCTGCGCCGAGAACTGGAGATTGCCGAATGACCAACCACGAACCAGCAAGGCTCATCGGACCAATCTGGGACGACCAAGCCGCCAGCCGCGTCGCCATCGCCATGTCGGCCATGGTCAGCGAGACGCTCAAGTTGTCCGCCATGCTTACGTCGCATGGCAAGGACCACCACGTGCTGTTGCAAATCGGTGACGTGTACCGGGCGATGGACGACGCCTTAGAGGCCATCGAACGCCTTGAAAAGCAGGTGCGGGCGGGCCGGGCGTCGGCCGAGGAACGGTTGGAAGTGGCGAAGGTAAAGGCCGGGCTGAGGTGATACGATCGAATACCATGCCACGCAACCAGACGCCCGAGCCGCCGCGATCCGTGCAAGCCGTCATCATCGACATGGCGAGAGGCCTGCACCCCAAGGACATTCGGCGGCGGGCTCCGTGGATGAACCGAGCGAACGTCACGGCGTACCTGGCGGGTAAGCCGATCCGAATGTCGGAGCGCGCCATCGACCAGATTATCGTGGCGATCTTGGATGCGAAGGGGAAGGTGTTTAAGGCGAAGGAGGCCGAATGACAGACGACGACACCATGGCTTTGGTTGCTCGCGTGCAATGGCTTGAAGCCGAGAATCAGCGGCTGATCGAGCATGCGGCACAGGCCGAGGCCTACCTGCAATCGCTGCTCAACAGCATCCTCGTTGCGTGCAATGGCACGGGATGCCTCAACGCGCATGAACTAAGGCAGGCGTTGGATGCGGCGGTGAGGAAGCGGGAGGTTCTGGCGGCTGAGGTGATGGCGTGGCGCAAACATGACCAAAGTCACGAGTGCAACACTGAAATCGTTGATAGAAATACACAATCGGAATCACGTATTTTGGCACTCGTGGCTATGTTGAAAACAAACAACACACACGCGTTGAATCGTGCAAAGGAATAAAGACGATGACGACTACTGAACTCATTGAATGGCACGCTATCCGTGCAGGTTGGTCACAGGTATTGAGACACGTTCATGCAAGTGGTATTTGTCAGTATTGGTGGAAAAATGACAACGGCAAAGAGTCGTTTGACCATCCATTCCCGGCGACGATTGACGGTGCGGCAAGTGCAATGCCCAAAGGATGGACATTGTTTGCGTTAGAAGAGACAGGACCGATGTCGGGATGGAGCAGTTCAGCAATAAGGCACACTGGCAAAGTCAGGCAAGTCTTTGCACATGGAGACAATGAGATTGCCACGCGATATCTGTTGGCGAAACTGGCGTGGGAACATGAACATGCTACGAATGATGCCAGCGGTGCCCTGACGCGGGGGAAGGAGGCCAAGTGAGCAACAACGAACCGGCGATGAGTCTGCGTGACTACTTCGCGGCCAAGGCAATGCAGGCCATGATCGGAAACTTCCGCATCGTGAACCATCGGAACCCATTGATCGACGGCGACGTGACCACGACGGAACCGCACCGCGAGATGATGTTGGACTACAACATCAAGACCGGCGAGTCCGAGGGTGCCGCCGAGATTGCCGGTGATGCCTATGCCATCGCCGACGCCATGCTCCGCGTGCGGGCGAAGGAGGCCAAGTGACCCAGTACACTGGTGCATGGGCCGAGCCGAGAACAACGTCACGAAGCAGGTCCGACTCGCCATCACGCAGATGGGCGACCGGGCCGCGTTCGTCCGCGTCCAAGCGGGCACGTTCACCATCGCCGACCGCCTCATCCGTGGCGCCGAGGCGGGCACGGCCGACCTGATCGGCGTCTACCGCGGCGTGCCCGTAGCCATGGAAATCAAGACCGACACAGGCCGCCAGACCGCCACGCAGCGGGACTGGGCGGAACGCTGGGAAGCGGCGGGCGGCGTCTACCGGGTGATCCGGGGGTACAACGACGCCTTGTGGCTGTTCACGGAACTGGACACGCGCCTAGATCACCGGCAGGGGGCCGATTGACCAGTGCCCAAGATCCGCGCCCATTCCCCGGAATCGGCGTGGGTCCCGTCCCTTGACGCCTGCCGCACCAAGACCACCGACAGGAAGCACCAGGTCGAACGCCGCAAGGCCGAGGCGAAGGCCAAGGCACGGGTCAAGGCCATGCCCATCGGGCAGCCCGTGCAGGCCGTCTGGAAGACGATGGGCGGCAAGCAGTACGTCAGGAGGGGCACGCTGCTCGCGTGCGTCCCGTGGCATCCAGAGCCGTCTGTGCTGGTCGCCACCATCCTGCTCGATGACGGGCAGACGCTTCGGGTGGACGCGACCAGACTGAGGCGGGCAAAGTCGGTACACTGACCGCATGACGAACCGAGCAACACTGTGGTCCGCCGTCGCCATCGCTTTCGCGGTGGCGTCGGCTTGTGGGTGCAAGGGCAAGGCGGCAGCGTCCGCGTCGGGTGGCGGCCTTCCGGCCGCGACGCAGGCGACCAAGGCCGCCGCCGTGGAAGTTCGGGGTGCCGCGGCAACGATCGACACCGCAAACCGCAGGATCGAGGCCGCGGCCCCCGCTCTCTCAACCGAGACCCAAACCATCGCCACCGGAGTCGCCCGACTCAACAGCGTGGCAGGCACGCTTGAGGCCACCGGCACCGGCATCGCGGCCGGAGCCGAGCAACTGGCCAAGGCCGAGGCGGACCTCGCCGATGCCCGCAAGCGGATCGCCGAACTCGAAGAGGCCAAGGACGGGCTGTTGTCGCGGCTGCTGACGTTTGGTGCGGTCGCGGGCCTCGGGCTTGCCGTCGTGGGCGGCGTCTGGCTGCGGTCGGTCAACGCCGTGGTGACGGGCCTCGGCATCTTCGCGGCGTGTGTGGCGGGCCAGTGGATCATCGCGTACCGCGCGGCCATCGCCATCACGGGCCTCGTGCTCGTCGGGTTGGTGCTCGGCTGGAAACTGCTCAAGGAGCACTTGGCGGCCCAGCAACTTGTCACCACGATCGAGGCGGGCAAGGGGACCATCGCCGACTGGACCGCCTTTGCTTCCGTGGCGAACAGCATCCAGAACAAGTACACCCGTCGTGTGGTCGACCAGGTGCAGAAGTCGTTGGGCATCAAGAAGGCGGCTAAGCCATGAGCGAGTCCATTACGGTCGATGCGAACAAGCACATCGTCGGCAAGGGCACGCCGGGCCAGTGGATCGCGGGCGGCGCCACGCTGCTGACGGTGGCGGCGGTCATGTGGGATGCGAGGTCGACGGCGGCCCGTGCCCTCGAGTTGGCGAACAAGGCGGTCGAGGCCACGGCGGCGACACAGGCCAAGGTCGATGGGGCCCTGATCGAACTCGGCTCTAGGCTGGGCCGGATCGAGGGCCTGCTCGAGGCAATCAGGGCCGAGAAGCGGGGCGGCTGATACAGTTTGGTCATGACAGTCGAGCCGACGATTGTGGGATCAAGGGCCATCGTGCCCGCATCGACCGAGCCGGCGGCGACCGACTCCGGGCTCCTGGCTGATCCGCACCATGCCCATGAGGACGCCCGCATGGTGGCCCGGGCCCTCAAGCACCGCTGGCCGATCCCTGAGCACATGCGGCCCAAGATCGTCGATCGGCTGGTTGACATCGCCACGGCGAGCCCGGACGACTCGGACGCCATCAAGGCGGCGAGCGTGCTGCGGACCATGGACGGCGACAACCTGACGGCCGAGATTGAGGCCGAGAAGAACGCCCGAATCGACGCGGGCAAGCCGACGCAGGCGGTCCAGATGTACGGCAAGCGGGCCCCCATCGACGAGGTGTGATGGACTACGAACCGTTCGGCGCGGCTTTGGCCGTGTGGAAGAGCAAGTCGCCCGAGGTGCTGGTGCCGGGCCCGGCGGGCACGGGCAAGACCCGCGCGATTCTTGAGAAGGTGCACCTCTACCTGCTCAAGTACCCCAAGACCCGCGGGCTGATCGTCCGCAAGACGCGGGCGTCGATGACCGAAAGCGTGCTGGTGACGTTCGAGAGCAAGGTGGTGCAGGCGGGGTGCACGCTGACCAACCAGGCACGTCGCACCAGGTCGGCGTACGACTACGACAACGGCTCGACGCTGGTCGTCGGCGGGCTCGACAACCCCGACCGGATCATGAGCACCGAGTACGACCTGATCGCGGCGTTTGAGGCCACCGAGTTGAGCGAGGACGATTGGGAGAAGTTGACCACGCGCCTCCGCAACGGCAAGGGCCCGTATCACCAGATCATCGCGGACTGCAACCCCTCGGCACCGTCGCACTGGCTCAAGCGGCGGGCCGACCGCGGGCAGATGGCCGTCTACGAGTCGCGGCACAAGGACAACCCCATGCTGTGGGACGAGGCCAAGGGCGACTGGACGCAGGCGGGCCAGAAGTACATCGCCACGCTGCAGTCGCTGAGCGGGCATCGCCGTGCCCGGCTGCTCGACGGGCGTTGGGCCGCGGCCGAGGGTCTGGTCTACCCCGAGTTCGACCCGACCATCCACGTGGTCAAGGCCATGCCGCCGGGCTGGGAAGCGTGGCCCAAGATCAGGTCCATCGACTTCGGTTACGTCCACCCGTTCGTCTGCCAGTGGTGGGCGATCGACGGCGACGGCCGCATGTACCTGTACCGCGAGGTGTACCGGTCGAAGCGGACGGTCGCCGACCACGCGAGGCAGATCGTCGCCCTGTCCGCCAGCGAGACCTACGTGGCGACCGTGACCGACCACGACGCCGAGGACCGGGCCACGCTCGCGTCGGCAGGCATCCAGACCGTGGCGGCGAACAAGGACCACCGGACGGGCCGCGACTCGGTGCACGGGCGGCTCCTAGTGCAAGGCGACGGACGGCCACGGCTGTACCTGCTCGACGGCTGCACGGTCGAGACGGACGCGGACCTGTACAACGCCAAGCGGCCGACCTCGACGCTGGCTGAGTTCGACGCGTACTGCTACCCGCCTGGTCAGGACGGCAAGGCGGCCAAGGAAGAGCCGATCAAGGCCAACGACGACGGCCTCGACGCGCTGCGGTACGCGTGCATGTACTTCGACGGGCCCAAGGCGTCGATGGGCGCATGGGTCGGGCGTGTCGCCGACGCGGGTACACTGGATGAGGCGACCGAATCACGCGGATGGGCATGACCACCATGGCAAAGCGAACCACCAAGAAGGCGATTGAACCTGACCAGCGCGAGATCCCCGGCGCGTGGGTGTCGGCGTCGCTCATCCCGGGCGAGTCGTCGACCTCGTACAACAACCAGAACACGGGGCGCGACTACGAACT
>Ga0208233_1000017_pt1 | contig 30413 bp, 32 predicted proteins | sample LakMenEpi07Sep12_FD_150679 | JGI IMG/M metagenome (GOLD analysis project Ga0208233, IMG submission 150679) | Freshwater microbial communities from Lake Mendota, WI - 07SEP2012 deep hole epilimnion (SPAdes) | ecosystem: Environmental > Aquatic > Freshwater > Lake > Epilimnion/Euphotic zone ... | reverse complement strand
CGTGTGCCGCTGCTGCCTCGCACGCATCCAATACCGGAAGAACCGACTCGACGAGTTTTCCGGTGGCGCGATCCACATCGTCCACCAACTGCGAGGCAACACGTTTGCGAAAATTGTCGAAATCGGCTTGCAACCGAAGTGCCAAATCCTTGAAATCATCGCGTTCCTTGGTGACGGCAGCCAGCACGTCCGAAACGCCGAGTGCGTCGTTGTCGCCGGTCATCGAATCACCGGAGGACGCCGCCTCGGCGTGAGGGGTGGCGCCGGCGGCGTCCTCCGGATTCGAGGTGGTGGTGTCGTCTGCCATGTCGTACCTGAACTCGCTGATCGCCGCGACGACTATTTCTCGTCGACGATTTCGGCGTCCACGATGTCGCCATCGTTGCCGCCTGTGGCACCGGCCGACTGACCGCTGGCCGAAGTACCCGCTGCGTTTGCATCACGCGACGCCGCTTCGTACAACTTCTGACTGAATGCCTGGCTGGCAGACATGAGCTTCTCGGTGGCGTTTTTGATCGTGTCGACATCACTGCCGGTGAGGGCGGACTTGAGGTCGGCGAGCGGCTGTTCTACTGCTTTGCGCTCGTCCTCGGTGACCTTCTCGCCCTGCTCGCGCAACACCTTCTCGGTTTGGTACACGAGTGAGTCGGCATTGTTGCGCACTTCGGCATCCGCACGACGTTTGCGATCCTCGTCGGCGTGCGCCTCGGCATCCTTCACCATTTGATCGATGTCGTCTTTTGACAGCGACGACTGACCGGTGATGGTCATCGACTGTTCCTTGCTCGTTGCGCGGTCCTTGGCAGACACGTGCACGATGCCGTTGGCGTCGATATCGAACGTCACCTCAATTTGCGGTACACCACGGGGTGCGGGCGGCAGGTCGACCAGTTGGAACTTGCCGAGCGTCTTGTTGTACGACGCCATTTCCCGTTCGCCCTGCAACACGTGGATCTCCACCGATGGCTGCATGTCTTCGGCTGTGGTGAAGGTTTCGGTGCGCCGCGTGGGGATCGTGGTGTTGCGCTCGATGAGGCGTGTCATCACACCACCCTTGGTCTCGATACCGAGCGACAGCGGAGTGACGTCAAGCAACAGGATGTCCTTCACGTCACCGCGCAAGACACCTGCTTGTACCGCTGCACCAACTGCCACCACTTCGTCGGGGTTCACGGTGCGATTCGGTTCCTTACCGGTGAACGACTGCACCAGTTCCTGCACTGCTGGCATTCGAGTGGAGCCTCCCACGAGGATCACGTGTTGAATCTCACCCTTCGTGAGTCCTGCGTCCTTGATTGCTTGTTCGAATGGCTTGCGACAACGTTCCAGCAAATCGGCGGTCATCTCCTGGAACTTGGCCCGGCTCAGCGACTCGTCCAAGTGCAATGGCCCGTTCGCAGTTGCGGTGATGAACGGCAAGTTGATTTGGGTCTGCGGAACTTGTGAGAGCTCGATCTTCGCCTTCTCTGCGGCTTCCTTCAGGCGTTGCGTGGCCATGCGGTCTTTGCTCAAATCCACACCGTGAGCGGATTTGAACTGGGCGACCAACCAATCAATGATGCGTTGATCCCAGTCGTCACCACCCAGGTGAGTATCGCCGTGCGTGCTCTTCACTTCGAACACTCCGTCGCCAATCTCCAGCACGCTCACGTCAAACGTGCCACCACCCAGGTCGAATACCAACACGGTCTCTTCCTTCGATCCTTTGTCGAGACCATATGCCAATGCCGCGGCCGTTGGTTCATTGATGATGCGCAGCACTTCAAGACCGGCAATTTGCCCGGCTTCTTTTGTGGCAGTGCGTTGTGCATCATCGAAATACGCAGGAACCGTGATCACGGCTTGGGTGACGGTGTCACCGAGGTAGGCCTCCGCGTCACGCTTCAACTTCATGAGCGTTCGAGCACTGATTTCTTGTGGCGTGTACTTCTTTCCGTCGATGTCGTCAGAGTGCCAGTTCTGTCCCATGAAGCGCTTGATGCTGCGGAAGGTGCGATCGGGGTTGGTGATGGCCTGACGTTTTGCCACCTCGCCGACGAGCACTTCGCCCGACTTGGAGAACGCCACCACCGATGGGGTGGTTCGTGCACCTTCTGAGTTAGGGATGACAACGGGTTCGCCAGCCTCCAAGACGGCGACGACTGAGTTGGTGGTTCCGAGGTCGATTCCGACGGCCTTGGGCATGGTGTTACCTCCGTGGTAGCTGAGGCCGACAGCCTACGGACCCGCGCATCAAAGTTGAGCCACTTTGGCTCAGGATTTATGTCACAATCTGTGGGGTGGGTTGAAAACCCCTCCACGCCTTATACGGACAGGGCCGCAGCGATGGCTTCCCAACGTGGAAGTGACGGCACCGCCCCCTTTACCAGGGTGGAAAGTGCTCCTGCGACCGCTCCTGCCCGCAATGCACTGGGCAAGTTGGCGAGTCCGCCGTCGCACGCCAACCGCGCGGAGAGAGCCCCACAGAAGGCGTCTCCAGCGCCCGTGGTGTCGACGGGTGTCACGACATACGGGGCGATACGAGTCTCACCCGTGGAGTTCACCAGCCGTGCGCCACGAGCCCCTTCGGTAACCACCACGTGGTCGACGCCTCGCGACAACAACGATGCAACACCGCCGAGAAGTTCCACTTCATGTTCGTTGGGAGTGATCACATCGACACAACGAACGATTGCATCAGAAAGAACAGCTGCCGGGGCGGGATTCAGCACCACGATGGTGTGTTCGCCCGCAAGTTCTACGGCGAGTTGTACGACATCAAGACGGATCTCCAGCTGCAGCAACAACACTTTTGCGTTGGAAATAATCCGCGAGGCAGAGTTGATGTGGTCGATCGACAATGCATGGTTTGCGCCGGGCACCACGATGATGAGATTCTCCGCATCATCTGAGACCCCGATGAGTGCACGGCCGGTCGGTTCGCTCACCGTTGCCAGGTGCGTGACATCGACATCGTCGTCGACGAACGATCTTCGCAACGTTTCACCGGCAGCATCACGGCCCACTGCTCCGACAAACGCCGTGCGTGCACCGGCGCGTGCTGCCGCAATGGCTTGGTTTGCACCCTTTCCACCACACGCTTCGAAGTACCCGTGGGCAGACACCGTTTCACCTGGGTGTGGCAAGCGTGTGGCGAGTGCAACCAGATCGAGGTTGGCCGAACCCACGACCACCACATCGAATGCATCGTGCATGGTCATGCCGTGGTTCCTTTCCTGAATGTGGCTGGCTCTAGCCTTGCGGCGTGAACGCCACAACGCAACCAGCCGATGCCGTGGGCACTCTCGTGGTGTTGAGACATGGTCAGAGCACCTGGAACGCACTCAACTTGTTCACCGGATGGCATGACGTACCGCTCAGTGCGCAGGGTGAGGCTGAAGCCGATGCTGCGGGTAGAACGCTACGTGACGCTGGAATGCACTTTGACGTCGTCTTTACTTCACTCCTCACCCGCGCAATCGATACAAATCGCCGAGCACTGGCACAACTCGGACAATCGGATGTACACGTCATCACCGATTGGCGTCTGAACGAACGTCACTACGGGGCTTTGCAGGGTCTCGACAAGAAGGAAACCACGCAGCGCCATGGTGCTGAACAAACAAAGTTGTGGCGACGAAGTTTTGATGTGCCACCTCCACCGGTGGATCGCTCCAGCCCGGAACACCCAGCGAACGATCCTCGTTACGCGCACCTCGATGCCGCGCTGCTCCCAGCAACCGAATGTTTGAAGGACGTCGTTGCGCGGGTGGTGCCAATGTGGCGCACAGTGTTGGTGCCGCGGCTGCTGGCAGGAGAGAACGTGTTGGTTGTTGCACACGGAAACTCGCTACGGGCACTCGCGATGCATCTGGAAAAACTGAGTGAAGCTGAGATCGCCGATCTCAACATCCCCACGGGGGTACCGCGTACCTACTGCTTTCACCCGGCAACCGATGACGATCGCGCTCACAGCGAGTTACGAGTGTCACAGGTGTTCTATTTGGGCGATGCCACTGCAATTGCTGCGGCGACGAACGCCGTTGCCCATCAAGCCGGCACCTGAGACAACCTTCACCGCATCTTTGTGCACGCTTGCACGAATTTGTGCGTACCGTGAATGACATGCCCCGCAGCGTCACTCCACTCACTACTTTGCATCATGTTCCTCTGTTCTCTTCGTGTTCGAAGAAAGACCTTGCTCGCATCGTGAAGGCCGCCGACCAGGTGTCGTTCAAAGCAGGTCGGGTCCTCATCGAACAGGGCCAACCGGGTCGGGAGGCGTTCATCATCCTCAAAGGAAAAGCCACCGTTCGTCGAAGCGGCAAGAAGTTGGCCTCCATCGGCGCCGGTTCCATGGTGGGTGAACTCTCACTTCTTGACCACGGTCCTCGAACCGCAACGGTCACCTGCGACACCGACTGCGACGTGTTGGTCATCAGCCAGCGTCACTTCCACAGTGTTCTGCACGATGTTCCTGTGCTGGCCAGCAAGCTCCTGGCAACCCTCGCCTCACGAGTGCGCGATCTTGACCGCGCCGTCGTTGGCTGAGGAGTTTCCGCACTGCTTTCTCCCCCCGAAATGGGGTCCCCGTCGCCGCGCAACTAGCGTTGCGTGAATCATGTCGGGAGAAACCACTACAGCCACATCACGTTCGCGAAGGCTGAAGCCATACCAACTTTCCATTGTTTTGGGTTGCGGCATTGGCGTGTTCACGTTGGTGTCGGGAATCCTGCCAACCATCACCGGATGGGAAAGTGACTCTCCCGTCCATCGCGAGGTGTTTGGTGGCATCCCCGGCCCACTGAAAATTGCGTTTTACACCGTCATTCCGATGATGTTGGTGTGGGGTTCGTTGCGGTTCGCCGATCGGATTCGCAACTGGGAACGCGGTGCTCCCGACAACCGTCGAACCACCACCAAGAATCTGAAGCGGCGCCTGCGCGATTTCCGCGCCGGCGTGTACATGCGCACTTTGCTGCGCGACTCAGCCGCAGGACTCATGCACTCAATGATGTACTTCGGATTTCTTGTCTTGCTCGGCGTCACCACGGTTCTGGAAATCGATCATCAGTTGCCTGAGTCACTCAAGTTCTTGCATGGCGACGTATACCGGGGTTACGCGTTCGTGGGCGATGTGGCTGGCGTGGTGTTTACCGCTGGCGTGGTCTGGGCCATCTTGCGGCGCTACGTACAAAAGCCGTACCGCATCCGAATCAAATCGAAGCCCGAACACGCCTGGATTCTCGGTGTCATGCTCGCGATTGGCGTCAGTGGCTTTGGCACTGAAATGTTCCGCATTGCCGCCGAACAGGCTGCAGGAAAGAACGTCGACTACGAAAAGTGGAGCGTGGTCGGCTGGCCTCTCGCCCAAACAGTGAATGGTTTCTCGCTCGACACGTTGCAGCTCTGGCATCAGGGCTGGTGGGTGTTCCACGCGATCACGTTCATCGCATTCCTCGCATTGCTGCCAATCACGATGTTGCGTCACATCTTCACGTCTCCACTCAACATGTACTTGCGCGACCGTGATCGCCCAAAGGGTGCCATGCGTGCCATGCCGAACTTGGCGGAAACATCGCTCGAGTCTTTTGGTGTCAACGCCATAGAGAACTTCACCTGGAAACAACTGCTCGATCTGGATGCCTGCACCATGTGCGGAAGATGCACCAGTGTGTGCCCGGCGCACGCCACTGGCAAGCCACTCGACCCACGCGAAATTGTGTTGAAGAGCGGAGAGGTCATGGCCGCAACCGCAGCCCATGCGCCGGGTGGACGAGTGTCACCTCCACTCGGTGCGGATACGGAAATCACCATCAATGCCAACTCCGTGTTCGAACGAATCACCGCCGAAGAAGTGTGGTCGTGCACCTCATGCAAGGCCTGTGATGAGATTTGTCCGGTCAACATCGAGATCCTCGACAAGATTCTCGACATGCGTCGCTATCTGTCGTTGATGGAAAGCAACTTCCCCGCCGAACTCGGCAATGCATACCGAGCCATGGAAAACCAGGGCAACCCGTGGGGCATGAACCAAGGGGACCGAGCCGCATGGGCCAATGACTTGGATGTGACCGTGCTCGACCCGGGTCAGCCACTCACGCATGAGTATCTGTATTGGGTCGGTTGTGCGGGATCCTTCGACGACAAGAACAAGAAAGTCACCCAAGCAATGGCCAAACTGCTGAAGCGAGCGGGAATCGATGTCGCGATTCTCGGTCCGAGCGAAGTGTGCACCGGTGACAGTGCTCGACGCAGCGGTAACGAGTATCTGTTTCAGATGCTCGCCACACCGAATGTGGAGATGCTCAACGGCATGGGAGTAAAGAAGATCATCACGCAATGCCCGCATTGCTTCAACACATTGAAGAACGAATACCCACAACTGGGTGGCCACTACGAGGTGGTCCACCACACACAGTTGCTGGAAGAACTCATCGCGTCCGGGCAGCTCGATATGACGAACGCATCACTTGACGACCGCATCACTTACCACGACTCTTGCTACCTCGGTCGTCACAACGATGTGTACTTGGCGCCGCGCAAAGTTGTGGGATCCATCAAGGGAATCCAGGTGGTGGAGATGCCACGCAATGGCACCAAGGGAATGTGCTGCGGTGCCGGTGGCGCACGAATGTGGATGGAAGAAAACGTCGGAACAAAAGTCAACGACGAACGCGCACGCGAAGCAATCGCGACGGGTGCGACGCGCGTCGCGACGGCATGCCCGTTCTGCTACATCATGCTCGACGACGGCGTGAAGGGCGCAGGCAAAGACGAGTCGCAGGTGAAGGTCGGCGACATCGCTATCCACGTGCTGGAAGCAATTGAGAATGGTGAGCGCTCCGCCACCGCACTCGGAGCACCGCTGCGCGAACCAGTCGCCGGCGAGTAAAGCTCTACCCCACGGCTTGGCCTGTCCGTGAAGACACCACACGAAGCAATCCCGATACTGCGAGTTGCTGACGCATTGTCTTCTCTCGGTTGGTATTCACGGCTTGGCTTCGTCGAGGATTGGCGACATCAACATGAGCCAGGATTCCCATGGTTCGTTTCGGTCAGCAGCCCTGATGGGGCGACGCTCTTTCTCACTGAACACGCTGGTGACGCTTCAGGCCCCGCCGCAGTGTTTCTCGTTACACGCGACGTTGATGCCATCGCCACAGCCTTGCAAGTGCAAGTGAATCTGATGCCTTGGGGTGACCGGGAATGTGAAACAGTCGACCCAGATGGCAACAAGATACGAATCAGCCAGCCCGCTGAGTCTGAGAATTAATTTCGTCTAACGAAAATTTTCGAAGTAGCGGCTTGGCGTCGGACCGCGCTGACCTTGGTACTTCGAGCCACGCGCACCGGAACCGTACGGTTTGTCGGCGGGTGTCGTCATCGTCATGAAGCTCACTTGACCGATCTTCATTCCCGGGTAAATGGTGATCGGCAAGTTTGCGACGTTCGACAACTCCAACGTGATGTGCCCGTCGAATCCGGCATCAATGAATCCCGCGGTGGAGTGGATCAGCAAACCGAGACGACCAAGCGAACTCTTGCCTTCAACTCGTGCAACGAGGTCGTTGGCGATGGCAACGCGCTCCAGTGTGGATCCCAAAACGAACTCGCCTGGATGCAATACGAAGGCTTCGTCGGGTTTCATCTCCACCAGCTCTGTGAGATCGACCAACTCCTTCTTTACGTCGATGACGGCATGCGAATGATTGCGAAAGACCCGAAAGAGATGTGACACCTTCACGTCGATGGACGACGGCTGTAGGCAGCCCTCGTCCAACGGGTCGATAACGATACGACCCGCAGCCAAGGCTTCACGAATGGATCGGTCGGAGAGAATCACCGTCCACGAACCCTAGTGAATTGGTACGATTTCGGTGTCGCGGGTGTAGTTCAATGGCAGAACATCAGCTTCCCAAGTTGAGAACGCGGGTTCGATTCCCGTCACCCGCTCCACTCAGCCGCCAACGACGAGCGTGAACAACGCCCAGAGCGAGGCCACCAATCCAAGTGCGGCCATAGCAAGGCTTCGAGCCTTGGGCGCATGGGTAAGTTCGCCGTCTTCGCGTGGTGTTTCGCGGGGCTTGAAGACCGCAGCCACGTTGCCAACCAACATGGCGCCACCGAATGCCAACAGGAGCCACGCCAGGAGATCTTCGCCGAGGAACATGATCTAGATGTTGGTGGTCGTGCTCTCGAAGTAGTTCTCAAATCGAGTGAACGGCTCGATCCATGCAAGTTTCACCGTGTCGGTTCGACCCGCACGATGCTTGGCCACGATGAGATCAGCCGTGCCACGAGCCGCCGCGGTATCGCCAGCGGCTTCGCCGCGATAGATGAACATGACCACGTCGGCGTCCTGCTCGATTGCACCCGACTCGCGTAGGTCGGAAAGGTTGGGGCGCTTGTCACCACGGTTCTCGAGATTGCGGCTCAACTGACTGAGGGCCACGATCGGAACGTTGAATTCACGAGCCATCAACTTCAAATTACGGCTGATGTCGCTCACTTCTTGTTGACGGTTCTCCACTTTTGCTTCGCCGCCCATGAGTTGCAAGTAGTCAATCACGATGAGGCCGAGATCGCCCTTGGAGAGTCGGACTCGGCGGGCACGGGCGCGCATGGAACCAATCGATGTGGAAGGTGAGTCGTCGATGATGAGCGGAATGTCGAGTCGCCCGATGGCACGGCCAATCTCCTGCCACTGTTTCTCGGTGGGCGTTGCTCCACGCAGCACTTCTGACGGGACGCTCGCCTCGCTGGCCAACACACGTTGCGACAACTCGTGAGCACTCATTTCCAAGCTGAAGAAAATCACCGGCCGCATGGTGAGGCGAGCCACATTCACCGCCATATTGAGTGCCAGGGCACTCTTACCCATTCCTGGTCGCGCACCAACCACGTGGAGTGCGCCCGGCTGCAAGCCCAACAGGATTTCATCCAACTTGCGAAACCCGGTGGGGATACCAATCATCGCTCCCGGATTGTTCCAACGTTCCTCAATCTTCTCCAGTGACTCTTCGAGCAGTGGCGACAGTTCATGCGCTCCTTCATTGACGTTGCCAGCCGACACGTCGTAAATGCGACTCTCTGCTTCGTCAAGTGCGCGATCAACATCAGCGGGCTCACTGTACGCAATCTCGGCAATCGCACCGGCAGCCGCAATGACGCGGCGCAGCTTTGCCGCATCACGAACGATCTTGGCGTAGCGCTCGGCGCTGGAAATGGCGGGGGTTGCGTTCTGCAATCGCACCAGTGCATCCAGACCACCCACGCCTTCGAGCAATGCTGCGCGGCGCAACTCCTCCCCAACGGTGACGGGATCAACTGGTTCGCCCGACACACTGAGTGATCGAACGGCATCGAAGATATGCCGGTGCGCCGGCTTGTAGAAGTCTTCGGCAACCACTCCGCGCTCCAGCACGATGGCGATGGCGTCCTCGGACAGCATCATCGCGCCAAGCAGTGACGCCTCGGCATCAACGTTGTGTGGCGGAATGCGTTGCGAGGATCGCTCATCAGTCATTGTCACGCTTCTACCTTTGTCGTTTCTGTCTGTTGATCACAAGAGGAACAACCCTGTGACTTTGCTGTGTACAACCTGGGGAATTGCTGGGAAATGGCTGTGATGAACCTGTGAATAACTTGCGGGGGTCGGGTGGTGAGGAGTGAACGGGTACATTCCCCTTACGCCGAACGTACCTCTACGGTGAGTGTTCCACGCACGTCGGCATACAGCATGACCGTGACCTTGTGGGTTCCCACATCTCGTATCGGAGTGGGAATGTCCACGTGTTTGCGGTCGATCACCACGTGAAACTGTTTCTCCACTGCAGCAACCACATCACTGGCAGTCACCGAGCCGAACAGCTTTCCGGTGGTGCCAGCCTTGGCGCTCACCATCAACGGTGTTTCGGCGAACATGGCGGCAATTGCACGTGCCGAATCCTTGTCGGCGGCCTCTCGCACATCGCGCGAACGCTTCAGTGTTTCAGCTTGAGCTACGGCGCCTTCCGTGGCCTCTACCGCCAAACCATTTGGAATCAAGTAATTGCGGGCGTGACCAGACGACACAGTGACGATGTCACCGCGGCGCCCAATGCCCTTCACGTCGCGGCGCAACAGCACCTTCACGAATCAGCCCTCGCTGGGTGCGGCTGCTGCATCGCTTGGTGCTGCAGCTTCGGGTGCATCGATCGCGTCGGGCACGTTCTCATAACGCTCAACCACCTCGCGACTGATGCCGCCACGTGACTCGTCGCGATCATCATCTCGGTTGCGTGGTCCGCGGAGACCAGCAACACGTTTGGTGTAGGGCAACAGTGCCATTTCGCGGGCGTTCTTTACCGCAGTGGCGATGTCGCGTTGCTGTTGCACATCGGCACCCGTCATTCGACGGGCCTTCAACTTGGAACGGTCGCTCATGAAGCGCTGCAACAAATTGATGTCCTTGTAGTCGATGTAGACGATGCGCTCGGGGTTGAGCGGATTCGGCTTTTTCTTGTATCGGCGCTGCAACAGCTTGGCGGCGCGAAGTTTGTTCTTTTTGCTTGTCATGGGATGTGTCCTTCGTGATCAGTGGTGGGTAGATGGATTCAGAATGGCTCTTCGCCCTCAAAAGGGCTTGCTTCGCCAGACGGGCTGGTACCGCCGCCCGACTTCTTGCCGGCACCGTCTTGACGCGGAGTGCGCTCAACCTGTGCGGTTGCCCAGCGGAGGCTTGGTCCGAGTTCGTCAGCGATGACGTCAATGGCGGTTCGCTTGTCGCCTTCGCGTGTCGTGTACTCGCGTTGCTCGAGTCGGCCGGTGACGACGATGCGTGCACCTTTGGACAACGACGCTGCGGCGTTTTCCCCGAGTTGACCCCACGCAGTGATATTGAAGTACGAGGTTTGCTCCTGCCACTCGCCGTTGACCTGGTAGCGGCGGCCCACTGCGATGCCGAACGACGCAACTGCACGGCCATTGGCAGTGAATCGCAATTCGGGGTCGCGTGTGAGGTTGCCGACGAGAGTGATGGTGTTATCTGGCATACGTGCTCCTTGGTGAGACGAGTTACTTGCTGGCACCAGCGGGCAACATGCCGCGCTTTTGTGCTTCGTGATCGGGAAGACGCAGCAACTTGTGTCGCAACACATCATCGGACAAACGCAACGTTCGCTCGACTTCGTCGAGCATGCCGCCTTCGGCCATGAGGTTGAAGATGGCGTAATAGCCATCGTTCTGCTTCTTGATCGGGTAGGCCAAACGACGTCGACCCCACCAATCCGGCGTTCCGTGTACGGAACCTCCGACGCTCGCCACGGATTTGGTGATGGAGTTCACCCAACCGTGTGCAGTGTTCTCGTCGAGCGCTCCGCTGACGATCACCATTAACTCATATGGACGCATGTATGACTCCCTTCGGACACGACCTGTTGAGTCGTGGCCCCGTGAGGGGCAGGGTGGATAGGAACATTGAGCGTACCGTCACCTCTTCACCGTGCCACAGGGCTGTTACACGGTGTCTCCGTCTAGCGGTGTGCCGCCGTCTTCGCAGACGGACGTGGATTCTTTGCCGCCTGAGTGCGAGCTCGTCGCCCACCCTGCCGGCGACGACCGCCATATGGAGTGGCCGACAAGAGATGGTTCCAACGGCATGACACGCACACCTCCACGGCGTACCCGGTGAAGTGCTCGGGTCGAGAGTCTGCGTCGTGAAGCTGACGTGACGAGGTGATGCACTTTCCTGCTTTGGGAAGCCGGGGTCCGAAAAGATAGGTCACATTGCGAAGTTCGTGTTGACTGCACACCGGACACGCAACACGCCGTTGCACTCCGTGGTGTTTGGCAGCGAACACCAAATCGACACTTGCATCGCACGCGTCGTGGCGGGGAACGTCTCCTGCATGCACGCGAGCCAGGTACGCACGACGCATCATCCGAAAGTCGATGGTGGCATCACGCACAACACGGACCCGTTTCGTCACGGGGCTTACCGTAGTTGGATTCCTACGCGCGCTGCGTAGCCCACCAGGCATCGAGTCGTCGGCGGATTTCCTCATCGCCGAGTACACCCTCGTCGAGGCGAAGTTCCATGAGAAAGTCCATCGCTTTTCCAACGATCGGCCCCGGCTCCACTCCGAGATGCTGCATCACCGCCAGACCATCCATCTCCGGTCGCAATGCGGCAAGTTCTTCCTTTTGCGCAAGTTCATTGATACGACCTTCGAGTTCGCTCATGCGCACATTCAGTGCGTCCACCTTGCGTTCGCTGCGCGTGGTGCAGTCGCATCGCACGAGCACGTTCAATTCGGTGAGTACGTCCCCGGCATCTCGCACATAACGTCGCACTGCGGAGTCGGTCCAACCCATTTGATACGTGTGAAAGCGGCCGCTCAAGAAGACCAGTTCGGAAACCTTGCGAATGTCGTCATTGGAATAGTGCATCTCGCGCATTCGCTTTCGCGTCATCTTGGCCCCCACCACTTCGTGGTGGTAAAACGTCATACCTTTCCCGGGAAGCACCTTGCGGGTGCGGGGTTTACCTATGTCGTGGTAGAGGGCCGCCAATCGCGTGATGCGGAAATCGCCCGGCATGTCCGGTTGCACGTTGTGTACCACTGCGAACGTATGGGTGAGAACATCCTTGTGGCGGTGGATTGGATCTTGTTCAAGCGAGAGAGCTGGCAGCTCGGGCAGGAATCGATCGGCAAGACCTGTTTCCACGGTGAATCGGAGCCCATTGGTCACGTCGGTGGTCACGATCATCCGATCAAATTCATTCCGGATTCGTTCGGGCGACACGATGCTCAGCCGCTCGTTCATCGAACGCACGGCCGACACCAATTCGGTATCAGGGACGACCGACAAGGTGGCAATGAATCGTGCAGCGCGTAACATCCTCAGTGGGTCGTCGTTGAAACTCTCCTGCGGCGACAATGGCGTCCGCAAACGTTTGGCATGGAGGTCGTCGAGGCCACCGTGAGGATCTACCAATTGGGGCGAAGTAGCAGTGAGCTCCAGTGCCATGGCATTGATGGTGAAGTCACGACGTGAGAGATCGGCTTCTACCGAGTCCGAGAATTGCACGTCCGGCTTGCGTGAATCCGGCGAATACGCCTCGGCGCGGTGCGTGGTGATCTCCAACGACCGTTTTCCACGCAATGCCGCAATGGTCCCAAATCGCTCACCTTGAGTCCACACCGAATCGACCACGCCTGCCAAGAGTGACTTCACTTCGTCGGGTCGAGCATCCGTGGTGAAGTCGAAGTCCAAATCGTCGGTATCACGCCCCAACATGAGATCGCGCACGGTGCCACCCACGATGTAGAGACGATGACCGGCTTTTGCAAACACCTCGGTGATTGGTGCGAGCTCGGCAATCACTGCATTGAATCGCGCAGGCTGCACGTACTACAGGTTACGGAACGCCAACGCCACTAGCGTTCGAGTGTGTCGGCTGTGGTGACCGCACTGCGAGGAAACCGTCGCAGTGCCGAAGCAAAAATTCGCTCCATGTGCAGCGTGGTGGAGCTCGGTGGTGTTGATACCTACCGAACCCCTGCCCTCGGATCTGCTGATGCGCGCTGGTTGAGTGACGAGGGATTCACCGTTGCTCAGACTCTGGTGGTTCTACAAAGAACAGGAAGGGTTTCCATCCCAACCGCAACCGCGACGATATGCATCGAAGAAACGTCGCGTCACCTGCTGTCGCCCAGGCATGAAAAGTTGCTGCATGACCTGATTGCCATCGACGCAGCGTCATTCCCCGTACCTTGGAACCTCGACCGTGGAGCATTTCGACACGCGTGTCGTGCAACCGGTGAACATCGAGTGATCATCGCACACGACAGCACCGAACGTTCACCAGTCGGCTTCGCAATCATTGGTCGGGTCGGTGTCCGCTCGTACTTGCAACGTCTTGCCGTTGCCCCTGAGGCGCGGCGGCGCGGAGTGGCGCGACAACTCGTCCACCATGCATCGCTCTGGGCGGACGGCCGCGGGGCTGCCACGATGTTGGTGAATACGGAACCCACCAACACCACGGCACTCGCGTTGTACCGTTCGCTCGGCTTCGACGTCCTTCCTGATTCGCTCGTGGTGATGGAGCGTGCGGTGCACATCACACCCGTGGTGGCGTCGTGATGCGTCGCAGGATGTGCGGACGACTCTTCGTCGCCGTTGCTGCAACGTGGTCCGCTGTGGCGATGACTGGCAACGTCACTCACGCTGCCGACTTTCGTCTTGGTGTGGTGAACAGCACCTTCGTCGCCAAGATCGGAGACCGCATCATCATCAACGCATTTCCCCCCGGTGACCCAAGTGTGGGGGGGACGTTGACGGATCCATCGGCCAGCGCAGTCGCAAGCGTGAGCACACCCATCAACACACGTGAGGATGTGTTGTCGATCGTTGCAGGTAATGATTTTGATGTAGAAGCGACCACATTGTTGCGTGGTCCAGTGTTTCGTGCCGTTCAACTCAATACCCAGGCGGCGTTCCAGGTATCGATTCCGACCAGTGGCAGCAACCAGCGCACATCACTTCGAATTGCGGGCGACGGTTTGCGTGCACTGAGATTGACCATCACCTCGGGAGCCGGAGCAACTGCTCAGCTCACCACGTTCATCAATGTGGTGTCTTCCAACAGTGTCAGCGCACTCCCGGTGACCTACGTGGCGTACATCGATGGCGCTCCGACACTGCAACCCGATGGCACCATCGACGTGGCTGATGCCACGCGCGAGCAGCTGCGGGATTTACGCGACCTGCTGATTCGCAAACCCCCGAATGTCTCGGTTGCGATTCGAATCAGACCCGAACTTCTCAACGGGCTGTTCCGATCATCCGACGAAGATCGGGAGTTGTTGCGTGCCATTTCTGCTCAGTTGTCGAACAACGAAACAATCGTCAGCACGTTCCGGCCTCTTGATGTTGCGTCGTATGCCGCGGCCGGGTTGAAGTCCAACTTTGAGGCTCAACTCATTCGTGGAGAGACCATCCTCGATCGCACCGATGACGCGAAACTTTCGACACGCGCCATGTGGATGTCCACTGATGTGATCGATGCGCCGAGCATCGACTTTCTACGGGCGTTGGGAATCACAAATGTGATTGCCGTAGGAAATGCAGCTAGAGCATTGGGAGCCGACACCGACCCCAATCGTCCGTACGCACTGCGTTCGGAGACCAAGGGATTGGTATTCAATCTTGCCGATCCGAGGTATTCGCAACTTCTTGACGACCCGATCGGAACGGCATACGAGTCGGCTACGGCAATTGCTGCGGAACTCATTGCCCATCGAAATGAGTTGTCACGTTCATTGGTCGGGTCCGCAGCGCTACGAGCACGACACGTAGTACTCGCGAGTGCTTCCGGTGTTCCACCAGAGCCGCCTGTTGCCGCGATCCTCCTTCGTCACCTGCGTAACTCGCCACAGATTGCCCTCACTCGTCTCGCAGACTTTCCCTCGTCCCTCGACGGACTTCCTCGCCTTGCGCCTCCCACGGCGGTGCTGGTGGACGTAGCAACCATCCAGGCACGCACGAACCAAGCGCTTGCCTCCGTGGAGTCAGTTCGTGACGTGCTGATCACCAACGAAGGCGTCATAGATCGTTGGGTGGAGCTCATTGATGTTGCGAATGACACTTCGCTCACCGACATACAACGTGATACCTACCTTGATGGCGTACTCACACAGGTGGCATCGGCTCGTAGCGCAGTGACATTGCCGGCTCGATCATTTACGTTCGGCAGTCGGGAAAGCGAACTTCGAATCCCGCTCGTGAATCAAAGCAAGTTCGCCGTGTCGCTACGCCTACGAATCATGAGCCCAACCGGAAAGATGTCGTTCACTCCCGACACGCTCGACGTCATCATTCCTGCAGGCGAACAACAAGAAGTGGTGATTGCTGCAACAGCCCGTGCAAACGGCCTCATCCCTGTGGAAGTCACCCTGCTGAGCCCGACGGGCACCGTGCTGGATGTCGCACAAGTGCGCGTGCGTATGAATGCCATTGCTGGCTTGGGTCGTGGCGTGAGTGTGGTGTTCTTGGTCCTACTGGCAACGTGGTGGATCATCCATAGCCGCCGGTCACACAAGAAGAGAACGACACGGCAGCACCCCGCACTACGCTCGCAGGCATGACCGTACGCATCGTTACCGACTCCGCCTGCGACCTACCTCAATCACTGGTCGACGAACTGGGAATCACCCTCGTTCCACTTACCTTCAGTTTTGGGAGTGAAGAGTTCACCGACCGCATCTCGCTCACCACCAGCGAGTTTTGGGCTCGATGCTCGGCGAGCCCGGTGTTGCCACAGACCGCCGCCCCTTCCCCGGGGAAGTTTGCCGAAGCCTTCTCCACGTTGGCCAAAGAAGGTGCCAGTGCCATCCTGGTCGTCACACTCTCGGCGGAACTCTCTGCCACCAAACAGGCCGCTGAGCAAGGAGCTCAGGCTGCCGGACTCAACATCCCGATTCGAATCGTCGACAGCCGATCAGCATCCATGGGTGAGGGCATCAACGTGGTGGCTGCTGCTCGTCTCGCACGAGGCGGCATGGGAGTGGATGACCTTGCACGTACGGTGACCGACCTGGCGGGGCGCACCCGTGTGTGGGGGGCCCTCGACACCCTGGAGAACTTGAAGAAGAACGGCCGAATCGGTGGTGCAAAGGCCCTTCTCGCTTCGGCACTGGCCATCAAACCCATCATCACCGTGGATGATGGAAAAGTTGCCGAAGGTGGCAAAGAACGCACGCGGCGAAAGGCCCTTGCATTCGTTGTCAGCAAGTTTCGTGAAGCTGGCAAGGTGTCGAATGTGGCAGTACTCCACGCACAGTGCCCCGATGTCGACGACTTTGTTGCACAACTTCGTGAAACGTATTCCGGTGACATCATCGTCGGTGACATTGGATCGGTGATTGGTTCACACACCGGCCCAGGAACCATCGGCGTCACGTTCCACGTGGAGTAATTCCACCATCTGCAGGGCGCGCAGAACTAGCGTCTGCCCTCAGTCATGTCCGCTGCTGAACTCGAACCGGGGTTCATCGGCGACCGCTACCGGCTCGAACGTCTCATCGCTCGAGGTGGTATGGCCGAAGTGTGGCTTGGTCACGACACGTTTCTCGACCGGCAAGTAGCCATCAAGGTACTGAAGCGCCACATCGCGCGCGACGAAACCGCAATCGAGCGATTCCGTCGCGAAGCTTTGGCGTGTGCCGGGCTGAATCACCCCAACATCGTTGCGGTCTACGACTCGTTTGCTCATGACGGATTTCAAGTGGTGGTCATGCAGTACGTCCAGGGTCGGAGTCTTCGCGACTTGCTGGACAAAAAGAAAAAACTCACACCGGGTCTGTCCATCATGATGGGTGCAGCCATTGCTGCAGCGCTGGACGCCACCCACCAACACGGGTACATCCATCGCGATGTCAAGCCCGGCAACATCTTGGTCCGTCCCGACGGACACTTCCTACTGGCTGACTTCGGTATTGCGAAAGCAATCAACCCAAGTGAGGGCAGCGATCTGACCAGTGACAACATCATGATGGGTACGGCAAAGTATCTGTCTCCTGAAATCGTTCGCGGTAAGCCGCTCGACGGCCGAGCCGATCTCTACAGCCTGGGTTTGGTGTTGTACGAATGTTTGTCCGGAAGGGTGCCGTTTCTCAGCGATAACGATGCTGATACTGCCCTCGCCAGGCTGCAGCGAGAACCAACCGATTTGGGCCACCTTCGTCCAACGTTGTCACCACGACTCGTACGTGTGGTGCACAAGCTCCTGGCACGCAACCCTGATCATCGGTACCAAACAGGGGAGGCAACTCGTATTGCCCTGCTGGAAGCCCTGCGTGACGAGCGGGACGACCAGACCGCCTTGACCCCTCCGTCGGGACAACGGGTGATGCTCGAACGCAGCATCGCCACCACCCGACCCAATGAACGCAGGCAACAAAGAACCGCGCCCAACATTGCACTGAGCAGAGTATGGCGCAGCACGACGGCACGGTTGGTACTCGCCACGCTCGTATTGACGGGTTTGGTCATCACCGCAGTGTTGCGCACCCGTGATCCCGACAACGTCGCCGTGCCCGAAGCAACCGTGGCCGAAGTCATGACACCGGTTGCTTCCGGTCCGGCAACGATTACCGCAATCAACTCATTCGACCCCAATGGGGACGACGGCGTGGAAAATGAAGAAATCATCGGTGCGCTGATCGACAAAAATCCACAATCCTCCTGGGCAACCTCGTGCTACGCCGACAAATTCTTCGGCGCCAAGGAACGAGTTGGCGTGCTTGTCACCCTGAGTGGGGCGAGTACGGGAATGTTGCGTGTCAATTTCGCCAACGGTCCGGTGGGTGCGGAGATCTATGGCACGAGCACCACACCACCCTCGGGTTTCGACGGCTGGGGTGCTCCACTTGCCAAGGACTACCGAACACGCGGCGAAATCGTGAAGTTTTCGGTGACCGCACCGGTGACACATCTCCTTATCGTGTTGACCGAAGTTGGAAAGAGTGCAGCTTGCAGCACCACGAATCCATTCCAGGGTCGCATCAATGAGGTTGCGTTCATCCCCGCATAATTTCTTCGAGCGTTAGCCTGACGTCGTGGTCGGCAACCCGCTTCGTGATCCCGAGTTTCCGCGGAAAACCGTAGACCTCATCGATCGGGTCGTTGGTGCCGTTCGTGACCGCACCACTCGACCGTTGGTCGCCATCACACGCGGCATCGTATTCGGTTCACTCATTGCAGTGGTATCAGTCGCCCTTGTCACCATTGCACTGATTGCAATCATGCGTGGGACTCAGGAGTTGTTCGAATTGGCACTCACTGAACGTCGCGCCGTCTGGGCGTCGTACTTCGTGGTTGGTGGAGCGTTTATCCTCGTTGGGGCATTCCTCCTGCGAGCCAGGCACTCCTCCGAGAAAGAGAACTCATGACCACTCACCCTCATCGACAAGTCATCATCATCGGTTCGGGTCCCGCGGGGCTTACCGCTGCGGTGTATGTAGCGCGTGCATCACTTGCTCCCCTGGTAATCGAAGGTGAACCATCATCCACTTCGGATCAGCCCGGTGGACAGCTGATGTTGACCACCGAAGTGGAAAACTTCCCGGGATTCCCCGAAGGTGTGCAAGGTCCAGAGTTGATGCAGCGGATGCGCGACCAGGCAGCACGTTTTGGTGCAGAGTACCTCACCGAAAAGGCAACAAAAGTGGACTTTTCCTCACATCCCCGACGTGTGTGGGTGCGCGAGGATGAGTACACCGCCGACGTTGTCATCGTCAGCACCGGGGCTCGTTCCCTCATGCTCGGGCTGCCTGACGAAACGCGATTGATTGGTCACGGTGTCTCCACGTGCGCTACCTGCGACGGTTTCTTTTTCCGTGGTCAGGAAATCGTGGTGGTTGGTGGCGGCGACTCCGCAATCGAAGAGGCGTCATTTCTCACCAAATTTGCCTCGAAAGTCACCATCGTCCATCGTCGCGACAAGTTCCGTGCGTCAAAGATCATGCAGGAGCGTGCACTTTCCAATCCAAAGATTTCGGTTCGCTGGAACTCGCAAGTCACCCGCCTGATTGGCGACTCGAAGTTGTCCGCGATTGAGCTGACCGACACCGTCACCGGCGCAACCGACACTATGAACATAGGTGGATTGTTTGTAGCCATCGGACACCGACCGAATACCGATCTGTTTACCGGCATCTTGGATATGGATGACAACGGGTATCTCGTCACCCAGCCCGGTTCGTCACGGACGAACATTCCTGGCATCTTTGCCTGCGGTGATGTGCAGGACCATACGTATCGACAGGCGATTACCGCGGCGGGTTCGGGTTGCATGGCCGCAATCGACGCCGAACGCTGGTTGGAACACCATCACACCACAGCCAACAAGTAGCGTGGCGCTCATGGCTGGCAATGTCATCACACTCACCACTGCAAACTTCGACGAGACGATTCGCTCCTCAACTACTCCCGTCCTCGTCGACTTCTGGGCCGAGTGGTGTGGTCCATGCAAAATGGTTGACCCGATCATCCGTGAGATTGCCACAGAACAGGCCGGAGCGCTGACCGTGGCGAAACTCAATGTGGACGATCACGGTGACATTGCTGTCCGCTTCAATGTGCAGGGTATTCCGGCACTCCTAGTTTTTAAGGACGGAGTACTGCGGGGCCAGATTGGGAAGATGAATCGAAGCAAGAGCACTCTCTTAAACGAACTCTCCCAAACCCTCGGTTAGACGCCCATCGCGCAACTTCGCGCGGTGTGGGGTGCAGCTCACGTATCCACAACGCTTTCCCCAGGTATATCCACAGGTTGGGGACACCGTGAACTACAAGGTGAGGCTCAACAACGCCTTCAGGGTTCTCAGTACCATGCCGTGGAACGTTGGAATCTCGTCTTAGGCATTGAGAATCGTACGGGCAATTCGCTCCAAGTCGGCGAGGTCTGCGAACTCAATCGACAATCGACCACGTGTTGAACGTGTCGGTTCGGCAACTTCCACCCGCGTGGACAAGTGTTCTGCAACAAGATGCGCCACCTCCGCCAATGTCGGATCACTGAGCGTCTGTTGACGTTTGCCCCCCGACTTTTTTCGCACTGATGTACCAGAGGTGGTAATCAATGCCTCGGTGGCACGCACGGAAAGTGCGTCGCGCACCACTTGTTGCGCGAGACGTTCCTGTTGCGCACGATCAGTGACGCTCAGCAGGACTTTGGCGTGACCAGCCGACAATCGACGATCGGCGATCAGCTGCTGTACTGATGCTGGCAGTGCAAGCAGCCGAATGGAATTGCTGATGGTGACCCGATTCTTTCCCACTCGTACTGCGAGTTGATCATGGGTCAAGCGAAAATCTTCCAAGAGTTGTTGATATGCGGCAGCTTCCTCGAGTGGACCAAGATCTTCGCGATGCACGTTTTCGATCAGCGCCTGTTCAGCGGAGCCCGCATCGCTGGTGTCACGAACGATGACCGGTACTTGGGTGAGGCCGGCTCGTTGCGCGGCCTTCAAACGCCGTTCGCCAGCAATCAGTTGGTACGAACCGGGCTTGATTGTGCGAACCAGCAATGGTTGCAAGACACCAACCGCGCGAATCGATGCAGCAAGTTCGGTGAGGGCTTCGTCGTCGAAATGCGTACGTGGTTGATGGGGGTTCACTTCAATGGCCGAGACGGTCACCTCTACGAGTCCACCTGTGACGGGTGGCACACCTCCCCCACTCGGAATCAATGACCCGAGTCCTTTGCCTGATTTAAGTCCGGCCATTGACCACCTCCTGTGCAGCTGCCATGTATGCCTTTGCTCCAACCCCTGAGGGATCAAGCACGACAACGGGTTGACCATGGCTCGGAGATTCGGCGATCTTCACCGTACGCGGAATGACTGCCTGGAGCACTTTGTCCCCGAAGTGTTGTCGAACCTCGCGCACCACATCGGCGGAGAGTTTGGTGCGATTATCGAACATCTGGCACAAAATCGTGCTCACTTGCAGCGTGGGATTGAGGTTTTTGTTGACCAATTCAATATTTCGGAGGAGTTGGGCGAGTCCCTCAAGGGCGTAGTACTCACATTGCACCGGAACCAAGACCTCACCTGCTGCAGTCAATGCATTGACCGTGAGCAACCCCAGTGAAGGCGGACAATCAATAAACACATACTCATAGTCGCCTGCGACACGTTCAATGGCTTTTCGCAATCGGGTTTCTCGACCCATCATTGGCACCAACTCAATCTCCGCACCGGCAAGGTCAAGATTGGCTGGAACGACAAAGAGGCCTTTCACCGCACTGGCTTGCACGACATCTTCGATCGGGGTCTCGTGCAACAAGACGTCGTACACGCTGGCGTCGAGCGAGCGAATATCAATGCCCAGTCCTGTTGATGCATTCCCCTGCGGATCAAGGTCAATAACCAAGACCCGGTGACCGAGCAAGGCAATACTCGCGGAGAGGTTCACCACGGACGTTGTTTTGCCAACACCACCCTTTTGATTGGCAACGGCCACAACTCGTGGTGTCGGACTACTCACACCTCTACCGTATCTCAGGGGTGGACTGTTCCACGTGGAACCGAACCACCGACCCGAGACGTTCAGGGGGATTCATTCCCAGTGAGCGCACCCAGGTGGGGTCCCATCGAGAACCAGTGTCGGTGGGGGGTTCGCTGATAACCACCCAGCCACCTGATCGAACCAGTCGCCTGGCAATTGGTAACGTCACGGCAGGCTCACCAAAACCCCGTGCAACCACCGCGTCCTGGGTGCCACTCCACCGCTCATCTCTCCCCACGTGATCTGCGTCGGCCTCCAAGACTGCCACTCGGTCTGTCCAGCCAAGGGAAGTGACGGCTCGCCGTAACGCATCGACACGTTTGGCACGACGATCCACCAATGTCACCCGAATCAAAGGCCGATCAAGCGCCACCACCAATCCGGGTATCCCCGCACCTGAGCCAAGATCCATTACTGAACGCACCTCTTCGGGGAGTGCATTGACAAAGAATCGGGCGTGTTGGATCACCTCAGCAACAGGACGTGCACCAAGAGCGCCCTCAGCTTGCGCACGCTCAAGAACGTGGGTGAGCAGCGATGCTGTCTGTGGATCGGGCACTGCCCCAGCGTAGGTGGGGAAGTCTCCGTGGGGGTGATTAGGCCCCTGGGGCGCGCGACACCACCACACGACGGAAGGGGTCATCCCCCTCGGAGTGCGTGACAACGCCCTCGACGCCGGCCAATGTGTCATGCACAATCTTGCGGTCAGCAGAATTCATCGGCTCAAGGATGCGTGGGGTACCTGTTTCCATCACGTCATTTGCAACTTTCATCGCAAATCGACCCAAGGCATCCTTACGTCGTTGACGATACCCACCAACATCTACTCGCAGTCGAGTGTCGTGGTCCCCGAGACGACGTTGGCTTACCACGCGGGTAATGTCCTGCAGTTGGGTGAGGGTCATGCCACGAGCACCCACAAACGTGGTGAGTTGCTCGCCCTCTACGGAGATTTCAATGTCATCACCGTCAATTGTTGACTCCACGCGAGCGGGAAGCTCTGCTGCAGCAAACAATCCTTCAAGAAATGTGGTTGCAGCATCACGCACCGTGGTCACGGGTACCTTCGGCGCATCGGCACGGCGCGGGGCGTCATCTTCGCCGTCTCGTTCTGAAGTGGTTCGTTCACTGCGACGAGCGCGATCCGGTCCCGAAGAATCCGGGCGTTCGCGACGACGCTCTCCCCCACGGTTGCGTTGACGTGACCGTCCGCCGCGGCGTTCGCCCCGTTCACCACGCTCTCCACCGCGATCGCGACGTGACCCGTCCCGTGTGGATGTTGGTCGAACTCGCGCTCGCACGACGGCTTCACCTCGCATGCGCCCAAAGAGACCCGGCTTGGGTTCTTCGATGACTTCGATTTCTGCGTCCTCGGCAGCAACTCCTAGCTGATCGAGAGCCATTGCTTTGGCGTCTTCCATTGTTGCTGCGGTGATTGTTACCCATTCCATTGTGTGTGCTCCTTGTTGAGATGTGTGTGGGACAGTTGTGGTATCACTGTTAACGCTGTGGCGGCTTGGGTCGCTTTGGTGGCAACTTTGCTCCGGGTGTCGTTGGTGTGGCTTGTGTGCCCGGCTTGTTCTTTGGTGGCGTGACGCGCTTACTGGTGAATTCCTCTGATTTGCCTGCTTTGTCTTGCTTTTTGGCCTTCTTGGAGTCGTCATCCTTGATTTCTCGCGCTTTGGCGCTTGCTTGCTGAGCTTGACGGCCAATCGAGTCATCTGCACCATAAAAACGTTTTGTGATGTACGCCTGCTGACCAATGCGAACACCCGCCTGCACGAAGTAATACACGATCAATCCAGTGGGGAGAATGACCTGAAACACGGCGAAGACCACGGGGAGGTACTGCATGATTTTTTGTTGACTCGCCGACATAGTGGGGCTCACCGTTCGAGACGCCACCATTCGTTGCTGAACGAAATACAACAGAGCTAGTGCTGCAACGAGTCCCGCATAAATCAGACCCTGTGCAAAGTTTTCTCGCATGACGGTGATGGGAGTGACGGCAAGATCCAAACCGACCGACCGCATCTCGTCCTTGCCGACCAAAGATTGAAACAATTCCGATGACTCCGCCAAGTGTTTTGGTGCAAATCCCGCATCGGGTGATGGGCGATAGGTCAATCCGGTCAACAAGCGGAACATCAAAATGAATACCGGCATCTGAGCCAGTAGCGGCAGGCAGGACGCCAGAGGGTTCACCTTGTGCTCCTGGTACAGCTTCATCATCGCTTCATTGAGACCTTGACGATCGCCCTTGTGTTCAATCTGTAGGCGTCGCAATTCGGGCTGTAGTCGTTGCATCTCCAACATGCCTCGAGTGCTCTTCAGTGTCAGGGGTGTGATCACCAACATCACGACCACCGCCATCATGCCGATGGCAATGGAGTAATCGTTGCTCCACGAGTAAATCCACGCAATCAGCCAGCCAACAGCGTCAAAAATGGGGTCAAACATCGTGCATCATCCTTTCTTGTGGGGGTGAGTGGTGTTCTCGTCGCAGCAGTCGGCGGCAAGGGGAACGGGGTCGTATCCCGAGGGGCCAAAGGGGCGACAACGGATCAATCGTCGGGCGGTCATCCAACCCCCCCGCCACGGTCCGTGCTCGGAAACTGCTTCATGGGCGTACGAAGAACATGTGGGGAAAAATCGACACGGCGATACTGCACCCTCGCGCTGTCCCTGGTACCACTCGATGGCTCGCAACATCCGACGTTGGGTTTTCCCCATGCTGTGGATAGTTTTGGAGAGCTGTGTGACGGTGGTCACAATGACCTCCGATGGTTGGTAGTGCTGGTAACACCGCATTGATGCGATGTGGAGAGCGCATGGGACAGCACATGATCGAGTGTTATCCCCAATTGTCCCCAGTTCTTATCCACAGGCGCCTGTTCGACGCCGAGGAGATACCATCCGCTCGGGAGACGGTCGGCTCGTTCGCGCATCAGTTCACGAAGTTGGCGACGCACGCGATTCCGCACGACCGCCGTACCAATTCTCTTTGGGGTGGAAAATGCGACTCGCACCCCTCCTGCAGCATCATCCAACGTCAGACGCACACTGAGTCCCTGGTCTCGAGTAGCCCGGGAGCCCGTAAAACGGGCGAATCCGACGCGTCGAGGAATACGACCGATCACGCCGACAGACGGGCGCGACCCTTGGAGCGGCGTGACTTCAACACGGCGCGACCAGCTCTGGTCTTCATCCGCTTACGAAATCCGTGTTTCTTCGCACGACGACGCTTGCTCGGTTGGAATGTACGTTTCACGCCTCTCTCCTGACGTCACTTTCAAGGCGATTGGAAGCAACAGCATTCAGGCTAGGGGAGTAGTTGAAGGCTCACAACGCGACTCGGCAGGTACGAAACACCCACGATGTCATTTGTCATTTTGCCCCCTGTGGAAAACGTGCTACGTTCCCTCTCCCCGCGCCACGGGTTATCTGCGGCACACAGCAATCGAGAGTTACACCAATGGGATTCTCCACACCATGTGGGCTTCCCTGTGGACAAAGAAAGAGCACGCCATGAACAACGACGTCACCGACACCATCGACCAATCCAATGCGCTCTGGGAGCGCGCGGCTGCCGTATTGCGCCAACAAGTGTCAGAGGCTGTGTGGTTCTCCACGTTCAGTGACATCGTGGTGGAACGTGGACCCGTTGCCAAGGTGGGTGGCACCATGAGTCTCAAATTGCATGTGCCCAATGCCTTTGTGCGTGACCGCGTGCTCACGCGCTACATGTCACTTGTGCGAGATGCCCTCAATGAGGCTGGGGGAGGAGCGCACGACCTGAGTGTGGATGTCCGCACAATTCCGGCAGATCCAGCTCCGGCACCATCGCCAACACACAGTGCACACGTGACTACCCCTGTTGCGAATACTCCAGCGGTGAACTCACGCACTGGTCGAGGAGCTGCAATCGGTTTGAACCCTCGGTACACCTTCGACACCTTCGTCAAAGGAGCATCCAATCAATTTGCACTTGCCGCGGCACAACGTGTGGCGGAAACTCCTGGTCGGTCCTACAACCCACTGTTCATTTATGGATCGGCGGGGCTTGGAAAGACACATTTGCTGCATGCCATTGGCTCCTATGTGCACGAGCATTACCCGAATTACGAAGTGCGCTACGTGTCGACCGAGACGTTCCTCAACGAATACGTCGATGGCATCCGCAACAACACCATCAGTGCCTTCAAACGTCGTTATCGCGAGGTTGATGTCTTGCTGATCGACGACATCCAATTCATGGAAGGAAAGGAGGGGCTGCAAGAGGAGTTCTTCCACACCTTCAATTCCTTGCACGGATCCAGCAAACAAATCGTCATCTCCAGTGATCGTGTCCCTGATGCAATCCCCACACTTGAAGATCGTTTGCGTGGACGATTCCGTTGGGGTCTCATCACCGATATTCAGCCTCCCGATGTAGAGACTCGCCTGGCCATCTTGCGCAACAAGGCTGAACGTGAACATCTGGACGCCGCGCCGGAAGTCCTCGAGTTCATTGCTTCCAGCGTCACGACCAACATTCGCGAGCTTGAAGGAGCCCTTGTACGAGTGGCTGCCTATGCCTCACTGAACAAAACCCATATCGATGTGAGTTTGGCTCGTGAATTGCTCGTCGACCTGGTGTCGCGACGTCCAGGCAAGCAGCGCAGTGACGAACAGCTCTTGAGTGAAATCTGCGATTATCTCGGAGTAAGCGTCGAAGCCATCCGTGGCCGCAGTCGACAACGACCAATCGTCACCGCTCGCCAAACCGCAATGTACGTCGTGCGTGAACTTACCGACTTGTCCTACCCGGCAATTGCCCGTCTGTTCGGGGGTCGCGACCACACCACGGTGATCCACGCCGTGGAAAAAACTCAACGTGTCATGAAGGATCGGCAACTGGTGTTCGACCAGGTCAACGAGTTGCTCCGGATGTTGAAGATCTCATGAACACCACCACATCTGTGCATGCTCGGTGGACGACCTGTGAACCACTTGTTGATAAGGCAAGGGTTATTCAGAGGACCCGAAACACATCGGTGCAAGGTGTGTGCAGCGAAAGAGTGCCTGTGGGTGCTCCACACCTTGTCTACGCTGGGAAACATCACCTTCATCCACAATCCACAGCACTTATTACTGTTATTACTCTTCGTACATTCGCCCGTTGTAACCATCAGCGCAACACAGTGAGGACCCAACCGTGAAATTTCGAGTGGAACGTGAAGAATTCAATGAAGCATTGGGGGACGTAAGTCGCATTGCCACCGCCCGCAGCACCGCCATGCCGGCCCTTGCCGGAGTGGAGTTGGCGGTGTCGGGAGAAGCGCTCACGTTGTCGGCCACCGACAAAGAAATCTCCATCCAGGCAAAATTGGCAATTGGTGGACAGAATGACGGCATAGCGGTGCCGAGTGCACGTGTGCTCACCGATTTGGTGCGTGGATTACCTGACGGAAAGATTCAAGTAGCACTGGAAGGCGAGTCGCTGGTCGTGGAGGCGGCTCGTAACCGTTCATCAGTGCATTGTTACTCCGCAGCCGACTTTCCCAAGATCATTCATGCCAGCGCGGCCGAGGGCACGGTGTCGGCGGAAGTATTCGGCGAAGCGTTGCGGCAGGTGGTGCGCGCCGCCAGCGCAGATTTGAGTCGCCTTGCTCTCACGGGGGTGCTCATTTCCAACCAAGCCGAAGGTCTCACCTTTGTTGCCACAGATAGCTACCGTCTCGCAGTGCGTCAAGTTGCGGGTACTGCACTTGCCGGCGAGAGCACCGTCATCATTCCTGCGCGGGCACTCGGAGAGTTGTCGCGCTTGATCAAGGATGCCAAGACGATCACCTATCGTCTGGCGTCAGATCGAGCCACGTTCACCGTTGGCAACACCACGTTGTCAACATCGTTGTTGGCCGTGCAATTCCCCAACTACAAGCAACTCATCCAGCCCTCGTACCCGAACAAGCTCAGTGTCAATCGTGAAGCATTGCTCGACGCAGTACGACGCTCCAAAGTGTTCGCTCGTGACACCATTCCGGTGCGTCTCACACAAACCGCCGGTTCGCTCAAGTTGTCGGTGCACACCAATGACACCGGCGAAACAATCGAGGAACTCGACGCCGAGTACAAGGGCCCGGACATCACCATCGGTTTCAACCCCGACTATCTCTTGCAGGGTGTTGAGGCGTGCAACGGTGAAACCATCACCATCGAGTCGAGTGACCCGATCAAGCCGGCGGTCCTGCGTGGGTCCACCAACGACGGGTATCTCTACTTGGTGATGCCACAACGACTCACGTCGTGATCGTTCGCTCGCTGCAGCTCACCGACTTTCGCAACTACTCCGCACTCCAACTCGCCCTCGGGGCTGGAGTGCACGCACTTACCGGCGACAATGCGCAAGGGAAAACAAATCTCGTCGAAGCATTGGTGGTGCTTTCCACCATGAAGTCATTTCGGGGGGTTACCAACGATGCAGTAGTGCGCAAAGGTACAACGAGTGCATTTTTGCGTGCCGACATCGCACATGATGATGACCGCGAATTTCTCGTGGAGATCGAGTTGAAAACGGCAGGTCGATCAGTCGCACAAGTGAATCGCAAGCGCATCACCAGAACCCGCGACCTTCTGACGGTATTGCGTACCACGGTGTTTACACCTGACGACCGTGATCTTGTACACGGATCCGCCGCTCAGCGACGCTCGTTGTTGGACGAAGCCATGGTCTCACTCGATCCAGCACGCCATGATGCGATCAACGAACTTGAGCGCGTGCTACGTCAACGAAACGCACTCTTGAAGGAATCCGGGTATCGCCCAAACCCATCCACCCTTGCCGCACTTGATGCCTGGGATGCGAAACTTGCTGCTGTCGGTGACGAGGTTGGACACGCCCGAGCCGAACTCGTCGAAAAGATGCTGCCGTTTGCGCAGTCGTCATATTTTGCACTTGTGGGAGATGAATGCTCGCTGACACTCACCTACGATGCCCCGTGGCGCGAAATCGGTCTCGCTGCTGCACTGCAGTCGTCACGTGAAGATGATTTACGGCGTGGCACCACCACCGTTGGTCCACATCGCGATGATGTGGTGGTATCACTCAACGACTTTGCTTCACGAACACAAGGTTCACACGGAGAACAACATTCATTGGGACTCGCCCTGCGAATGGCAGTACACCATGTGGTGACGCAGCGTTGGGGGACCCCACCACTGCTGGTGTTGGACGACGTGTTGTCCGCTCTCGACACCAAGCGCGCAAGCGCGGTCTTCGAGCGGCTCCTTGCCGCATTGCCGTATCAACAGGTGTTGGTGACCAGCGCCCACCCATTGCCGCCTTCATCACGCATTACCCATTGGCTAGAAGTAACTGCCGGAACCATTTCCCCGTGCACACAGGACGAACGATGAGCACCAATCACCCCGACACACCACCCGTCACGTTGCAAAGTCAACTCAATCGATTACTCGCATCATTGGGGTCCGATGATGCCGCCAGTGTTCATGGAGTGTTTGGGGCGTGGAGCACACTCGTTGGCGACGCCGTGGCCGCTCACGTACAACCAGTGAAACTCGAAGGATCAGCCCTCTTGGTGGAGGTCGATGACCCGCATTGGGCCACCGAAATGAAGTTCCTCGAAGCATCGTTGTGCAAGAAATTGTCGCAACTCACCACGACTCCAGTCACATCACTCGAGGTGCGCGTAAAACGCCGATAAATCGGGTGTTTTTCGCACATCAGTTCCCCGTTTCACACTGCGCAAAAAGGTAGAATCATGAGGCTGTTTATGAACCATTTGCATCGCTCGTGCCACCCCCACCAGGGAGGCAGCGCATGGCAGTAAACACCCCAAGTGACGCCACCGAAGGCACCACCCGCAAGGCCTCAGGCACCTACGGCGCAAAGGACATCCAAGTGCTCGAGGGTCTGGATCCCGTTCGCCGCCGACCCGGTATGTACATCGGCTCAACTGGTTTGGCCGGACTTCACCACCTCATTTGGGAAGTGGTTGACAACTCCGTTGACGAAGCAATGGCGGGATTCTGCGACAAAATCACCGTGACCTTGCACCCCGATGGCTCATGTGAGGTGGTCGACAACGGTCGCGGCATTCCCGTGGATCCATATCCTTCCGGTCCACACAAAGGCAAGAGTGCACTCGAAGTGGTACTCACCGTCTTGCACGCAGGTGGAAAGTTCGGTGGTGACGGCTACAAGGTGTCCGGCGGTTTGCACGGCGTCGGTGTGAGCGTGGTCAACGCATTATCACTGCGTGTCGTTGCCGAAGTGCATCGTGGTGGCACGCACTTTCGTCAGGAATTCATCGATGGCGGCAAACCGAAAGGCAAGCTACAAAAAGTCGGAGCCTCATCCAGTAAAAATGCCA
>Ga0208233_1000006_pt1 | contig 41385 bp, 38 predicted proteins | sample LakMenEpi07Sep12_FD_150679 | JGI IMG/M metagenome (GOLD analysis project Ga0208233, IMG submission 150679) | Freshwater microbial communities from Lake Mendota, WI - 07SEP2012 deep hole epilimnion (SPAdes) | ecosystem: Environmental > Aquatic > Freshwater > Lake > Epilimnion/Euphotic zone ... | reverse complement strand
AACGCCTCTGTTTCGCCGATTAGAAAATTTATACCCACTGAAATTAGAGTACCTGTTTTTATTCTTATCATAGCTTCACTTGTAACAATCATCGATTTCAGTATTCATGCTTATATTCATCCGCTTTACAAAGCTTTAGGCATTTTCATTCCTCTGATCGTTACAAACTGTATTGTATTAGCGCGCGTTGAATCTTTTGCAGCCAAGAATGAAACAGTCCCTTCTTTTTTTGATGGCCTTTTTATGGGCCTTGGTTTAGCTCTGGTGTTGGCACTTCTTGGTGGAATGAGGGAATTTTTTGGTAAAGGTACTTTATTTTCTGGTATTGATCTCATATTTGGCGCTTCTACCAGCAATTTAGTGATTCATTTTTTTAGTGATTACAACGGTTTTCTTTTGGCTATCTTACCTCCCGGAGCATTTATTGGGCTGGCTTGTCTCATCGCACTAAAAAATCGTATCGAAACACGTTAGTCCATTTCCTATGAATCCTCAAAAGCGATTTAAAATTTTTGAGGCGCTATCTAAAGCTACACCCCATCCTACGACAGAGCTTATTTACCAGACACCTTTCCAGCTTCTGATCGCAGTTATTTTATCTGCTCAAGCCACTGATAAATCAGTCAATAAAGCAACCTTGTTGTTGTTTAGTAAAGCGCCTAATGCAAAACAACTTGCCCAAATGAAATTAAGCGATGTTGAGCTTTGTATAAAAACAATTGGGTTATATAAAACAAAAGCTAAAAACATACTTGAAACTGCGAAGATCATCAATAAAGAATTTCAAGGTGAAATACCTCAAGATCGATTAGCTCTTGAAGCGCTTCCTGGGGTAGGAAGAAAAACTGCGAACGTTATTTTAAATACTATCTTTAATGAGCCGACTATTGCAGTAGACACTCATATATTTAGGATTGCGAATCGCATTAACTTAGCACCAGGAGAAAATGTGCTTCAAGTAGAAAAAAAATTAATTAAATTAACGCCTAAAGAATTTTTGCAAGATGCGCATCATTTATTGATACTACACGGAAGATACACTTGTATTGCAAGACAACCAAAATGTGGTGTTTGCGTCATTTATGATTTATGCGAATATAAAAAAAAGCTTAAAAACTAAAACGAAATAAGCTTAATCTGTCTTTCAGATGCTAATTCAACAATCTCTTTTTTTTGTGTTTCATCTAACGCTATCCATTGAGCAATTTCATCTTGGCTTCTAAAACACCCTTCACAAAAATGGTGCTCTTTATTGATGAGACAAACGCCAATACAAGGAGATTCAGTCAACACAATTAACTTTCTTTAACTATTCTAAAGCGCCATGGCAATGTTTATATTTTTTATCGCTTCCGCATGGACATGGATCATTTCTACCCACTTTAGGTAACACGTCTTCTGTGTCAGCTTTTTTGCTCGATGACTTTTTAACTTCATCTTTATTTTTTTTATCAATCTCATTAACTTCATCTTCGTTCTTAATCTTCACGACCATCGTAATGCGAGTCACTTCAGACTTAACGGTATCTAGAAGATACCCAAATAATTCAAAAGCTTCTTTCTTGTATTCTTGTTTTGGGTTTTTTTGCGCATAAGAACGTAAATGAATCCCTTGCCTTAAATGATCAAGTGAAGATAAATGCTCTCTCCAATGGTGATCTATACTTTGCAACATAACCGTTTTTTCAAAATGTCGAATGACATCCGGGCCTACCAAAGATTCTTTTTCTTGATATTGTTTATTCGCAAGAGAAATAACTCTTTCATAAATGTCTTCAATATTAATCTGGGGTTCTTTTTCAATCCATCCTTGGATAGAAAGACTTAATCCGTAATCTGAGAATAAGACTTTTTCTAAGGAAGGAATATCCCACATGTCTTCCATGCTGCCTTGAGGAATATGACTTTGTGAAAGGTTGCGAAGAACGTCAGCTCTCATTGCTGACACTGTTTCAGCAGTTTGATCTGAATCAAGCAATTCATTTCTTTGCTCATAAATCACTTTTCTTTGGTCATTTGCAACATCATCATATTCAAGTAACTGTTTCCTGATATCAAAATTACGACCCTCGACTTTTCTTTGTGCATTTTCAATGGCTTTTGTGACCCATGAATGTTCGATCGCTTCACCTTCTGGCATTTTTAGCTTTTCCATAATGGCTGACACGCGATCAGATGCAAATATTCTTAATAGCGAATCTTCTAATGATAAGTAGAAACGACTCGAGCCAGGGTCTCCTTGCCTTCCTGCACGGCCTCTTAATTGATTATCTACACGTCTTGATTCATGTCTTTCAGTGCCGATAATATGAAGACCGCCTGCTTTAACTACTAAGCTGTTTTGTTCTTTCCATGCATCTCTAATATCTTTAATTGCTTTTTCTTTTTTGCTTTCAGTTAATTTATCGTTTAATTTAATTTCATGAATATCAGCCTCGATACTTCCACCAAGTACAATGTCTGTTCCGCGACCTGCCATATTCGTCGCAATAGTAATCATCCCAGGACGGCCTGCTTGCGCAATAATATGCGCTTCTTTTTCATGATGTTTTGCATTCAATACTTGATGCTTTAATTTTACTTTTGTAAGTAATGCTGAAATGAGCTCTGAATTTTCAATCGAAGTAGTTCCTACTAATACGGGCTGATCAATTTTTTGACATGCTTTAATATCTTCAATCACGGCAGCATATCTCTCTTGTGAAGTGCGATACACTTTATCCATCATATCTTTTCTTTGCGTGGTTCGATGCGGAGGAATAATGATGGTTTCTAGTCCGTAGATTTGATTAAATTCAAAAGCCTCAGTATCAGCTGTGCCTGTCATACCAGATAATTTCTCATACATCCTAAAATAATTTTGGAATGTAATAGAGGCTAGCGTTTGATTTTCTTTTTGTATCTCAACGCCTTCTTTTGCTTCAACAGCTTGATGAATACCTTCTGACCATCTGCGGCCAGGCATCATTCTTCCGCTAAACTCATCGACAATAATGATGCTATTGTCTTTCACCACGTAATGTTGATCTTTGTTGAATAGGTTTCTAGCTTTTAATGATGCGTTGATATGGTGAACGAGCGAAATATTGGTTGCATCGTATAAGCTCGACTCCTCAGACAATAGACCTGCTTTAATTAATAGCTTCTCTACATTCTCATGACCACTCTCGGACAGAACTACTTGATGTGCTTTTTCATCTATCCAATAATCACCGCCTTCTTCTTCGGTTTTTTGTTTGGAAAGCTTTGCCACAACTAAATTAATTTTAGTATAAAGATCAACGTTATCTTCAGCCTGCCCTGAAATGATTAAAGGTGTCCGCGCCTCATCAATTAAAATTGAATCAACTTCATCTACTAAACCGTAATGTAACTTTCTCTGAACACGCTCTTCTTTAGAGAAGATCATATTATCTCTGAGATAGTCAAAACCAAATTCGTTGTTTGTGCCATAGGTAATGTCAGCCTCATAAGCTTTTTTCTTCTCTTCGCTTGAAATATTAGATAGATTAATACCTACTTCAAGACCTAAGAATCTATAAATCTGGCCCATCCATTCTGCATCTCTTTTAGCAAGATAATCATTGACAGTAATGACATGAACGCCCTTACCCAAAAGCGCATTAAGGTATATCGGTAAAGTTGCAACAAGCGTCTTACCTTCACCTGTTCGCATTTCTGAAATTTTTCCGTCATGAAGCGCCATGCCGCCAATGAGCTGAACATCGAAGTGTCTCATTTCTAATACGCGTCGACTTGTCTCTCTGACAACAGCAAAAGCCTCAATTAATAAATCATCTAACTTTTGTCCTTCGTTAAGCCGTTTTTTAAATTCAGTGGTCTTAGCTTTTAAAGCTGCATCACTAAGTTTTTTAGTTGCATCTTCTAGTGCATTTATTTGCTGGGCTTTTTTGCCATAATCTTTGAGAAGCCTGTCGTTTCTGCTTCCAAATAAATTCTTAACAAGGGTCTTTAACATAATGTGAATATTCTTAATCGAAATAATTTGAAATAATTAATATTGTAGATATTTTCGAGGATCTAAAGACTCACCATTCATTCTGATTTCATAATGAAGATGAGGGCCTGTCGACCTTCCAGTATTACCTACTAATGCTACAACTTGATTCTTTTTAATGCGATCACCTTCTTTAACTAATAATTTAGACGCGTGCGCATATCTTGTTTCAAGGCCAGATCCATGAGAGATCCTAACCATATTGCCATACTCAGGCGTGACTTCAGCTGCTATCACTATGCCTGCAGCAGTTGCCTTAATGGGCTGGCCAGCGTCTGCACTAAAATCTAATCCTTCATGAAAAGCCCTCACACCTAAAAAAGGATCTACTCTCCAGCCATAGCTAGATGAATTAAAAGGAGCGTTAACCGGTGAAGCATTTGGCAAAGTATCTTTAAAAACACTTTGTTTTAGATAAATGGCTTCTAAATTATTGTAGTGCTCTTCGTGTTTTTCAATATCAAGCGTTAACTTATCAATAAATGACTGAAGCTCAGCTTCTGAAAAATTCTTTCCAGGAACAAAAGGACCCCCTTGGCCAGATGATTTGATAGGGGCTGGTTTGGGAATTTTTTCATTTGTTTTTAATTTTTCTTTAGCAAAGTCTTGCAGTCTTTGAGATTGATTATCTATGCGCATCAATCGGGCCTGGAGCTCGCCAATTTGAGTTGCATAAACATCTAAATTCTTTTGAAAACTTCCCAAATTAAGGTCAAGCTTAAGGTTAATTAATGATTTTTTTTCTTCAACGTCGCCGTTATATTTTGAATCAAGCCAGCTAATCCCTTGAATGAAACCAATAAAGAACAAAAATAGTATGGCAATAAAAGTCACTAAATGGACACTTTTTGGCTTTGATGTACTATTTGTTACAAAGATAATTCGCATTGAAATCTAAAATTTAGCTTAAATAATAGATAATTATAACTTATGAAGCCCGTGAACAAGCTTTTGGAAAGTGAAGTATTTTCCTTGATTAGAGAGAAAAATCGCTCTATTTCTGGCTACCAAAAGCTATGGTCTATCAAAGCTCCAAGCAAACTAGCCCCTTTATCTCATGTCGGTGGAATTCAGGATGATGTTTTGACCATTTATGTTGAAAATAGTGGCATTGCGAGCAAATTAAAATTTATCGAGTCCACGCTGCTTAAGGACTTGAATGAAGGCATTAAAAAAGAAATCCCCTTTGCTAATCCTATTAAATCCTTAAAAATAAAATTAGTAATTAAAAACTCCAAAATCACCCCGCCTCGTGATAAAAGCTTTCCTGCTCAAGCTAAATTTGCCTTAGAAAATTTATTAAATAACCTCGAAGATTCACCTTTAAGGCATCGCCTTATTAGATTGATTAAACATCATACCAATGCTGACTGAAGCAATCATCCTTATCCTTGCTGGAAGTATCGTCGGGATTTTATCAGGGCTTCTAGGTATTGGCGGAGGCCTTATCATCGTCCCCGTCCTGACGTTTGTCTTAGTCCATTTTCATCAACTTGCCTTTGATCAATCGATTTTAATGGCAATTGGGACATCACTCGCTTCCATTGTTTTTACAGGAGGGATGTCAAGCTTCTACCATACAAAACGAAATAATATGAACTGGTCGACAGCCGGTCCCTATATTCCTGGGGTTTTATTAGGCTCAACTATTATGGCTTTTGTCATGCCTCATTTAAATATCACACTTATTAAACATGTTTTTATTGCCTATACTTTTCTTGCTGCCTATGAGATTTTTAAGGCACCTATAATCAAAAGTGTTGTTCAATTGCCGTCGGTATTTCTTGCTAATATTTATGGATTTACCATCGCTTCTATCTCGACCGTTATTGGGATTGGAGGCGGAACAATGTTTGTACCTTATTTCATTTATCATAAAGTTAATCCACGGCTTGCTGTCGGACTTGCAAGCTCATTAGGCATATTTATTGGGTTAGGCGCTTCTTTTGGATTTATCAAAAATGGCTTACATGCTAGCCATTTTCCTCAATTTAGTATCGGTTACATCTATCTACCTGGACTTATATTGATGACATCCTCAAGTCTCATTTTTGTTAGATTAGCAACAAAATGGATTCATCAAATTTCTGTTTTATCATTAAAAAAAATATTCGCTTGTTTATTATTTTTAATCGGCTTGTCAATGATTTTCGCAGGATAATTTGTAATTAAAATATCTAGTTTTCTAGTCACAAAGTTATTGAATGTGATAATTTATTAAATTAGTTTTTCATTTTAAGATTTCCAAAATTTAGGAGAATGTATGTCAGAACTTAACCTTATTATTGGCGCAGCACTATTGGCAATTCTTTATGGTGCAGTGATGAGCGCTTGGATATTTAAACTGCCTGCTGGCAATGCAAAAATGCAAGAAATTGCCCTGGCTATTCAAGAAGGGGCAAAGGCTTATCTCGCAAGACAATACAAAGCCATATCGATCGTAGGTGTCGTGCTAGCCATTTTAATTGGCATCTTTATTTCAAAGGATACTGCGTTAGGTTTTGTTGTAGGCGCTTTCCTATCGGGTGCTTGCGGGTTTATTGGCATGAATGTCTCAGTCAAAGCGAATGTCAGAACAGCACAAGCCGCCACAAAAGGCATCGTTCCAGCACTTGATGTAGCTTTTAAAGGTGGTGCTATCACGGGTTTATTAGTCGTTGGGCTTGGGCTTCTCGGAGTCACTGGGTTTTATATGTACTTAGGTGGGGCTGACGCAACTAATTTAAATCCTCTTATTGGGCTCGCTTTTGGTTCCTCACTTATTTCAATTTTTGCCCGTTTAGGTGGTGGAATATTTACTAAGGGCGCTGATGTAGGTGCTGACTTGGTAGGTAAAGTTGAAGCTGGTATTCCAGAAGATGATCCAAGAAATCCTGCTGTGATTGCAGATAACGTCGGTGACAATGTGGGTGATTGCGCAGGTATGGCAGCAGATTTATTTGAAACTTATGCAGTAACTTTAATTGCAACCATGCTCCTTGGTGGTCTCGTGATTACAAATAGTGGCGCAAGCGGAATTATTTATCCGCTTCTATTGGGTGCAGCTTCTATCGTGACATCGATTGTTGGATGTTTCTTTGTAAGAGCAACGCCTAAAATGAAAAATGTAATGCCTGCTTTATATAAAGGTCTCATCGTTGCCGGTGGACTTTCACTTATAGCTTTCTACTATGTAACAAACTTTGTATTTCCTGAAGGCGTTTCAATCCAAGATGTAAATGTTTCATCTATGGCTTTATTCCAAGCATGTATCGTAGGCCTAGCGCTAACAGCAGCTTTAGTATGGATTACGGAATATTATACGGGCACAGATTATGAGCCAGTAAGGCACGTTGCACGTGCTTCTAAAACTGGTCACGCAACAAATATTATTGCTGGCATTGGCATCTCAATGAAATCAACAGCCTTGCCTGTAATATCTGTTTGTATTGCAATTTTCGTATCTCATCATCTTGCAGGTCTTTATGGTGTCGCAGTTGCTGCTACATCCATGTTAAGCATGGCTGGTATTATTGTGGCATTAGATGCTTACGGTCCTATAACCGATAACGCAGGTGGCATTGCTGAAATGGCCGGCCTACCTAAAAGCGTTCGTGATGTGACTGATCCATTAGATGCTGTTGGCAATACAACTAAAGCAGTTACTAAAGGTTATGCGATTGGCTCAGCCGGTCTTGCAGCGCTTGTTCTTTTTGCAGACTACACACATAAATTAGAATCGGTAGGTATTGCAACTACATTTGATCTAAGTGACCCGTTAGTTATTATTGGATTAATTATTGGCGGTCTTATCCCTTACCTTTTTGCTGCGATGGCTATGGAAGCTGTAGGAAGAGCCGCAGGTGCAGTCGTTGAAGAAGTGAGACGTCAATTCAAAACGATTAAGGGCATTATGACTGGTAAAGGCAAACCTGATTATGCGCGCGCCGTAGATATGTTAACGACAGCAGCAATTAAAGAAATGATTGTGCCTTCATTGCTTCCTGTTGCAGTGCCAATTGTTGTAGGTTTAACTTTAGGTCCTAAAGCATTGGGCGGTCTTCTCATGGGAACGATTGTGACCGGTTTATTTGTAGCTATCTCGATGTGCACAGGTGGTGGTGCTTGGGATAATGCAAAAAAATATATTGAAGATGGTAACCATGGCGGTAAAGGTTCAGAAGCCCATAAAGCTGCCATTACAGGAGATACCGTAGGTGATCCGTACAAAGATACTGCTGGCCCAGCTATTAATCCGCTTATTAAAATTATAAATATAGTGGCTCTTCTTATTGTGCCGCTTCTGTAATTGTTAAATGAAAAAAGGCGCCTTAATCAAGGCGCCTTTTTTATTTCATTCAATTTACTTTTTAATGTCTTGGCCTGTAAGTTTTTTAAAGGCTTCTAAATATTTTTGACTTGTTTTGTTAATAACATCTTCGGGTAATGAAGGGGGCGGCGGTGTTTTATTCCATCCGCTATTTTCTAGCCAGTCCCTAATAAATTGCTTATCAAAACTTGGCTGAGAAGCGCCTTCGCGATATTGATCTAGCGGCCAAAACCGAGAAGAATCTGGCGTTAATATTTCATCAATAAGCACTAAACGATTTTGATCATCCAAACCAAATTCAAATTTAGTGTCTGCGATAATAATGTCCTTTGTGAGAGCGAAGTTTGATGCTTCTTGATATAACTTAATACTAATTTCTTGAATTTGGGATGCAATATCTTTTCCGACACGAGCTTCGCATTCCTCATATGAAATATTTTCATCGTGACTGCCAACTGCTTCTTTGCTAGAAGGTGTAAATATAGGCTCACTTAATTTTGCAGACTCTTTTAAACCTTGTGGAAGTTTTATGCCACACACTGATTGTGTTTTTTGATAATCTTTCCAGCCACTACCTGACAAATAACCTCGGACAATTGCTTCAATAGGTAACGCCTTCAATTTTCGCGCCACAATGGCGCGATTTTTTACTTGAATTACTTCATTTTCAGCTACGACGCTTTCCGGGGCAATTCCAGACAAATGATTTGCAACGACAAAAGAGAGTTTATTAAACCAAAAATCAGCCATTTGCGTAAGAACAAATCCCTTAAATGGAATCGGCTCACTCATTACAACGTCAAATGCAGATAGTCGATCTGTTGTAACAATCAATAGATGTTTATCATCAATTTCATAAATATCTCTTACCTTGCCTTTATGAAGTAAAGGCAGACTCTTAATTGATGTCGCTATTAATTGATTTTCTGGCATTTAGAATCTTCTTTCTAAGATTTCAATTGCAGGAAGTTTTTTGCCTTCTGCAAACTCTAAAAATGCGCCACCTGCTGTTGAAATATATGAAATATCTTTTGCAACTTTAAATTTTTCAATTGCAGCAATAGTGTCACCGCCGCCTGCTAATGAAAATGCGGGCGAGTCTGCAATTGCTCGCGTCATTGTTTCAGTACCTTTTGCAAATTGATCGAATTCAAATACACCGATAGGACCGTTCCAAATGATAGTTTTAGCATTTTGAATACATTTCACAATTTCATCCACCGAGTCTTTTCCTAGATCAAAGATCATGTCATCTTTGCTAATGTCTTTAATATTTTTTGTGGTGGCTCTTTCATTTGCGTCTAATTTCTTACCACAAACAACATCGGAAATAATAGGCAGCGATGCACCACGCCTAGATAGTTTATCAATAATTTTTTTTGCTGCAGGTACGAGTTCTTCTTCGAACAAAGAGCTACCGACTTCAAAACCCATCGCTTTGATAAAAGTATTTGCAATTCCACCGCCAACAATAAGCTGATCAACTTTGTCAGACAATGTATCTAATATACTTAACTTAGATGAGACTTTACTACCGCCTACAATAGCAATCATAGGTCTTGAGGGGTTTAATAAGGCTTTTTCAAGGGCTTCTAGTTCAGCCAAAAATAGAATACCTGCACATGCAATATCTACGTGTTCTGCAATACCATAAGTTGATGCTTCTTTGCGATGTGCCGTCCCAAATGCATCCATGACAAAAATATCTGCGAGTGAAGCGTATTTTTTTGCTAAAACTTCATCATTTCGTTTTTCGCCAATATTAAATCTACAATTCTCTAAAACTACTAGCTGGCCTGGAGCTGTATCAAAGGGAGTAATAGCCCAATCTGACACAAGACGCACTGGATAATCAAGATGATTTTTTAAGAACTCTACTACAGGCTTTAACGAATCACTCTCATTAAATTTTCCCTCTTCAGGCCTGCCTAGGTGAGATGTCACCATAACACTTGCGCCTTTTTGAAGTGCAAATGTAATGCTCGGAATTGAAGCTAGAATTCTTTTAGGGGAGGTAATTTTTCCATCTTGAATAGGGACATTCAAGTCAGAGCGAATAAAAACTCTTTTATCTTTAAGATTTAAATCGACTAGTTTTTTGATGTTCATTAATCAAATATTATTTGGCAGCAATCATAGCCAAAGCTGTATCAATCATTCGACAGCTAAAACCCCACTCATTGTCATACCACCCAAAAACTTTTACGAGCAATCCATCCTCACTCACTTTGGTAAGATTAGCATCAAAATGAGATGAGGCTTCTGTGTGATTGAAATCAACAGATACCAATGGCTCGTCATTGTAAATTAATATACCTTTTAATAGGCCTTGGTTGGCTGCTTCTTTCATGATGCGATTTACTTCTTCTTTTGATGTCGTTTTTTTAGGTGTGAAAGTAAGCTCTACTAATGATACATTTAATGTGGGTACTCTAATTGCAATACCATCAAGCTTACCTTTTAATTCAGGTATGACTAATGCAACGCTCTCTGCGGCACCTGTTTTGGTAGGAATCATAGAGGCTGTTGCAGAACGCGCTCTTCTTAGATCTTTATGTTGATTGTCATTTAAATATTGGTCGTTTGTATATGAGTGAATGGTTGTCATAAGTCCTGTGACAATCCCCAGTTTTTCATGCAATGGTTTTACCATTGGCGCCAAGCCATTCGTTGTGCAAGAAGCATTAGAAACAATAAGGTCAGAAGCTTTTAAAGTGAGATGGTTTACGCCATAAACAATAGTTGCATCAACATCTTTATCTCCCGGTGAAGAAATCAATACTTTCTTAGCGCCTTGTTTCAAATGTATGTTCGATTTTTCTTTACTAGTAAAAGCACCGGTACATTCCATAACCACGTCTACATTTAATTCACCCCAAGGTAAGTCTTCAGGATTCCTTGTGCTATAAAATTTAATAACATCACCATTTATAATAATTTCATGGTCATTTGTTTTGATGTCAGCATTAAATTTTCCATGCGCGCTATCGTATTTTAATAAATGAGCATTAGATGCTGCATCACCCCGACTCGAATTAATAGCAACTACTTTAATATCTTGATGATTTAACTCATAAATCGCTCTTAATATTAAACGGCCTATTCTTCCAAATCCTGTGATTGCTATCTTAACTGCCATAAAGATTTCCTCGGTAAAAAATAAGGCATCTCAAAATTGAGATGCCTTATTAAACTTACTCAATAATAATTACAGAATTGATTTAACAGTTGAAACAACATTTTCTACTGTAAATCCAAAGTGTTTAAATAATGCGCCGCCAGGAGCTGATTCGCCAAATGTATCGATACCAACAGCTGCGCCGTCTAAACCAATATATTTTCTCCAGAAGTCGGTCACACCCGCTTCAATCGATACACGTTTTACACCTTTAGTTAATACGCTATCTTTGTATGCCTGATCTTGGCGATCATATACATTTGTTGATGGCATAGAAACAACACGTGCTTTGATATTTTGCTCTTTTAATGCCGCTTGTGATTTCAATGCAAGATCGACTTCTGATCCAGTTGCTATCAGAATGATATCTGCCTTGCCGCCTTCAGCTTCTGATAATACATAAGCGCCTTTGCGAATTAAATCAATTTGCGCATCAGTTCTTTTTGTAAATGAAGTATTTTGTCTGCTTAATACTAAGCTTGTTGGGTTATGAATGCTTTCAACTGCAACTACCCATGCTACTGCTGTTTCAGTTGAGTCTGCTGGTCTCCATACATCCATTCTAGGAATGTAACGAAGACCTGAGGTAGTTTCGATCGGTTGATGTGTTGGTCCGTCTTCACCTTGACCAATCGAGTCATGCGTTAAAACATAGATCACTCTTTGTTTCATAAGCGCTGCCATTCTCATGCCGTTCTTCATATAGTCTGTGAATATATGGAAAGTGCCACCGAATGGAAGCACACCACCATGAAGCGCCATGCCATTCATAATAGCTGCCATACCAAATTCACGTACGCCATAAGAAATATAATTACCTGGTGTTTTGCCGCTTACGTGCTGGAATGATGAACAGCTTGTTAAGTTAGACCCTGTTAAGTCTGCTGAACCTCCCACAAATTCTGGCAATATTGGCGCAAGCGCAGCAATAGCATTTTGTGAAGCTTTACGTGTCGCTAATACTTCAGCTTTATCATTTACTGATTTAATCATGGCATCAGTTGATGCTTTCCAATTTTTTGGAAGATCGCCTTTCATGCGACGTTTAAATTCAGCAGCTAAATCTGGAAATTCTTTTTCATAAGCCGCGAATTTATCATTCCATGCTGCTTCAGCTTTAGCACCTTTATCTTTAGCACTCCATCCTGCATATATGTCTTCAGGAATTACAAAAGGATCGTGCTTCCAACCAATGGCTTCTCTTGTAGCTGCGACTTCAGCATCACCTAATGCTGATCCATGACAATCATGTGATCCAGATTTATTAGGTGAGCCTTTGCCAATAATAGTTTTGCAACAAATTAATGATGGCTTGTCTGTTATTTTCTTCGCTGCTTCTACTGCTTTGTTAATGGCTTCAAAATCATGGCCATCTACATTTGGAATTACATGCCAACCATATGATTCGAAACGTTTGGCTGTATCGTCTGTATACCAACCTTCGATGTGACCATCGATAGAAATTCCATTGTCATCCCAGAATGCAATTAAATTTCCAAGGCCCCATGTTCCTGCAAGGGCAGAAGCCTCATGAGAAACACCTTCCATCATGCAACCATCGCCTAAAAATACATATGTGTGGTGATCTACAATTTTATGATTAGGTTTATTAAATTGGTTAGCGAGTAATTTTTCTGCCATTGCAAAACCTACCGCATTGCTTATGCCTTGTCCTAAAGGTCCTGTGGTTGTTTCTACACCTGGTGCATAACCGTATTCGGGGTGGCCTGCACACTTAGAATGAAGTTGACGAAATGTTTTGATTTCATCCATTGGTAAATCGTAACCTGTGAGATGAAGCAATGAATAAATCAACATCGAACCATGTCCATTCGAAAGAATAAAACGATCACGATTAGCCCAGTTTGGATTAGAAGGGTTATGTTGTAAATGATGATTCCATAAAACTTCGGCAATTTCAGCCATACCCATAGGCGCGCCTGGGTGACCTGAGTTTGCTTTTTGAACTGCATCCATTGATAACGCACGAATCGCGTTAGCTAAATCTTGACGTGTTGCCATTATTGCCTCCCGAAATTGACAGCATTACAAATATTTTTTAAGTATTTGCGTACTAAATGTAAAGTTAAAAAATTGATATTATTTTTACCTAAATTATTGCTTAAATACCCCTTTTCAGCAAGGTGAATAGGGTCTTTTTGCCCCTTGATTATTTGAGCTAAATGCTTTTCATTCTCGCCATTTGATTGAGCAACCTATACTCGATTTTTGGTCAACGGGGCCTTGCTGGGTCTTAGCAACAAGAAGCATTGCCTCATATAAATCTCGCGTATTATTGGGTGGCGGCTCTCCTCGACCAGTTGCATCGAAGCGCCCACGATATTGCAGTTCTAGATTACGATTAAAACCAAAAAAATCAGGTGTACAAATAGCATTATAGGAACGCGCAGTTTCTTGACTGTGATCAATTGCGTAAGGAAAAGGAAAGTTAAATTGATGCGCAACGAGTTTCATATTCTCAAATGAATCTTCAGGATAATTCTCAGTGTCATTACTTTGAATGGCAACCGTTTCAATGCCGAGATCTTTTAGTGCTCGAACATCTTTCACCAGTCTTGGCAAAATTGCTTTCACATATGGGCAGTGGTTACATATGAACATGATAAGCAAACCATTAGCCCCTTTTGATTTTTCTAGGTTCCAAAAGGTATCATCGACCCCCTGCAAATTAAAATCGATCGCTTTCCAACCAAAATCGCAAAGTGGAGTATTTAAACTAACCATGTTTTATGCCTTAATATAGCTTATCTTTTTAATAGAATTGAGTATGGAAGAAAATCGATTTTACCACTCCGAAAAGCTAGAACTCAAACATGTCGTTGAGTTAATTGCGCAGACACATATCCATGCTACTAAAGTTTTAAGATTAAAGGTGGGCGATCAATTCGCACTCTTTAATGGTGACGGTTATGATTATGTCGCAAAAGTAATTGAATTATCTAAGCATAAAACTTCTGTTGAGATTATCGATAGGTATGCAGTGAATCATGAGTCACCCTTAAAAATTACCCTCGCACAAGGTCTTGCAGCCGGAGACAAAATGGACTGGATTATTCAAAAAGCGGTTGAGCTTGGCATCCAATCCATACAGCCTCTATTGACTGAACGATCTATTATTAAGCTTGACCGTGAAAGGGCAGATAAAAAACTTGAGCACTGGAGAACTGTTGCTATTTCAGCCTGCGAACAAACCGGGCGAAGCATCATTCCGGATATTTTAAGTCCGATTCACTTAGTCCAATGGCTCAGCAATCAAAACCAAACAGCTAACAGTTTGAAATTAATCCTTACGCCAGCGAAAGCTCAAAATATCAATCATTTAGAAAAACCTTCTTCTCCTGTTGTTTTTATGGTGGGGCCTGAGGGCGGCTTTTCAGAAAAAGAAATGAATTTAGCTTTAAGTAGCTCATTTGTTCCAGTAAATTTTGGCAAGAGAGTTCTAAGAACGGAAACCGCCTCCGTCGTAGCGCTATCGATTATGCAAAATTTATGGGGTGATTTTGCATAAAACGCAAAATTTTTGATTTTTTTATAAAAATACATGTAAAATATGCATTTTAAGCAAATTATAAACCTATGTCTCTTGGCGCAGCAATCAGAAAAAGAAGGAAGTCTCTAGGGTTCACCCTGCAGGCATTAGCAAAAAAAATTGCGAGCGACCCCGGTAATCTTTCTAGAATAGAAAGGGGCGAGCAAAATATAGGTGAAGCGCAATTATTAAAAATATGTGAAGCGCTTAATTGTGCCCCCTCCAGTCTTTTTCAAAACAACGTGCCTGCAAACACTATTCCAAAACTAGATAGCCAAACATTTGCAAGATGGTTTAGATTAGCGGCCCCGTATATCAATACTTTTAGCAATAAAACATTTGTTATTGCTTTTGGCGGGGAGCTTCTTGATGAAGATCAGTTTACCGCTCTCTCTCACGACATCAATTTATTAACTTGCTTAAATGTCAAAATTATCCTCGTTCATGGGGCAAGACCTCAAATCGACCAGAAGCTAAAAGAGAAAAAAATTTCAACTCAGCTTGTAAGAAATGTTCGAGTCACTGATGATTTAAGTATGGAAGCTGTTAAAGAAGCTAATGGTCTGATTAAGATCAATATTGAATCAACACTTTCTTCAAGTCTTTTAAACTCGCCTATGGCGGGTAGTGATATTAAAGTCTCTAGCGGAAATTTTATTACTGCAAAACCTTTGGGTGTAATTGATGGTATCGATATGCAACATACAGGGGAAGTAAGAAAAATTGACAGCGCTGCCATCAAGAAAAAATTAGACAACAAAGAATTAGTAGTGATCTCACCCATCGGTTATTCGCCTACAGGTGAAGTATTTAACCTCACAATGGAAGATGTGGCCCTCAAAACCTCTATAGCTTTAGAAGCGGATAAACTTATTCTTCTTATAGATTCCGATGGTATCTTTAATCTAAGGAATGAACTTCTGCATGAGATGACATTAGAAAAGGCAATTAATCTTTATAAAAGCACTTCAAAAAATAATCCAAAAAAACATGAGCTTATTAATATCAACTCCAATGAGTTAGATCTTCTTGAAATTGCTATTAAAGCCTCTGAAGCAGGTATAAATAAAATTCATCTCATTAATAGGCATATTGATGGTGCGATTCTGCAAGAATTATTTACAGATGAAGGTGTAGGAACAGTTATTACCGAAAAAGCTCTAGATGCTATTAGGCCAGCTTCTCATAACGACGTTAAAGGAATTCATAAGCTAATTAATCCACTGGAGGCTGGAGGGTATCTTGTTAAAAGAGGCAGAGAAAGAATTGATCATGAGATAGAAAACTTTTTAGTTATCGAGCATGATAATAAAATTATCGGTTGTGCAGCTTTATATTCTTATGATGACCATGTTGAATTTGCATGCTTTGCTATTAACAAAAATTACCAGTCTAAAGGCTTTGGGTCAAAGCTCTATAATTATTGTGAAGAACTTGCGCGACAAAGAAATTATAAATATCTATTTGCCTTAACAACAAGAACTGAGCATTGGTTCATTGAGAAAGGTTTTAAAGAAGAGAATATTCAAAAGCTTCCTAAAAAAAGAATAGAGTCTTATTTGCCACAAAGAAATTCAAAATTTTTTATTAAAAAGCTTTAAAATCTTAAAAAAACTATAGGCATAAAAATGAGTCAAAATATCCAACCGGAACACAAAGCCAAAATATTAAGTGAGGCTTTACCGTACATCAAAAAATTCTTTGGCAAAACCATCGTCATTAAGTATGGTGGAAATGCCATGGTCGACGAAAATTTAAAACAGTCATTTGCTAGCGACGTCGTACTTTTAAAATTAGTTGGCATGAACCCCGTTGTTGTTCATGGTGGTGGTCCTCAAATAGATGAACATCTCGATAAGCTAGGTAAAAAAGGTGAGTTTATTCAAGGTATGAGGGTAACTGATGCTGAAACTATGGATATAGTAGAAATGGTTTTAGGTGGCCAGGTGAATAAAGAGATTGTAAATCTCATCAATAGACATGGCGGAAAAGCGGTGGGTCTCACCGGCCAAGATGGAAATTTTATTCACGCTAAAAAACTCATTGTACAAAATGATACAGATCCTAACAAAACAATTGATCTTGGTCATGTAGGGGAAATTGCATCAATCAATCCTAGTATTATTAATTTTTTAGATGAGGGAGATTTTATTCCTGTCATAGCACCAATTGGAGTAGGAGCAAATGGAGAGACTTATAATATTAATGCCGATCTCGTCGCAGGAAAATTATCTGAAGTATTAAACGCTGAAAAATTAATCCTACTTACAAATACACCAGGCGTTCTAGACAAAAAAGGTTCACTTCTTACGGGATTAACACCAAATGAGATAGATAAGCTTGTAGAAGATGGGACACTATCAGGCGGTATGCTTCCCAAAATAAGTTCAGCACTTGACGCTGCAAGAAGCGGAGTAAAAAGTGTTCATATAATTGATGGGAGGGTGCAGCACGCGCTTTTATTAGAAGTACTAACTGACGAGGGTGTAGGCACTTTAATTAAGGCAAAATAATTGTCAAAAATTTGGATTTTTGATTTAGACGACACGCTCCACGACGCAAGTTCTAAAATATTTCCACGCATTAATCAGTCTATGACTACATATGTAAGTCAAAAACTTAATATTAGCAATGATGCTGCACATGAAATTCGGGACCAATATTGGAAAGTCTATGGTGCGACTTTGAAGGGGCTCATGGAAATTCACGGTGTCGATCCAAAAGAATTTTTACTGAAGACACACGATGCATATGAACTTTCTAAATTCGTTAAGCAATCTCACGCCTTAAAAAATACTTTAAAGAAACTCAGGGGCAAAAAGATTGTTTTTACAAATGCCCCTCTTCATTATGCAATAGCAATTATTAAATCATTAAACATTGAAAAATATTTTTCAGCAATTTATAGCATTGAGTCAACGAAATATAATCCAAAACCTTCTCTCATTGCGTTTAGGAAAATTTTAAGGCATCTCGGAAAAAAGGCTTATCAATGCACAATGGTAGAAGATGATCTTGCTAATTTAAAAACAGCATACAAGATAGGCATGAAAACAATATTAGTCTCAAGACAGAATAAAAAAACAATTTTTGTAAATAAACGAATTACAAAAATTACTCAGCTTACTCAGTCAAGCTAGATAAGCTTGACCAATTCAGCAAGTCGCGCTTCATAAATAGCAGCCTTAATATCGACGCCACTTTTATTTTGGCTAATAGAGCCAAGATTTAATTTATTAAGGCGTTTCAAATACTTTTGTAATAATTTCAAAGCAGTCTGTGCTGTTTTTTTCTGACTTTGCTGGCCTTCGATATAAGCCTCGAAAATGCACATTACGTCTGGAAGAATGTCCGGATTCCTAAATAAATCCATTTTGTAGATCAAATCTAAAACTTGACGCGGTTTAAGTTTTTGAAATTGCTTCAATTCAGATAGATTAAATATTACCTTTTCTACTAATTTTTTTACGGCATTCGGTATAGAAAGTCTCATATAAATTTTGTCATTACATTTAGTGCTGACTTTTAAAGGGTAGGTATACATAAAAAATATGGCTGCTCTAATATCATTTGAGTATTTGTTTTTAGCTGCATACTCTAAACTTTTTTTAATTGAGTTTTTATTTTTTTGATAATCTAATTCTGGTAGTATTAATTTAAGAGCACCACATCGGTTAAGCACATCAAGCATCAAATAAGATTTTTTCTCTGTAAAACCAACTGAAAATTCATGCCAGACTCTTTCAGACGCTACAGTTTCGATTTCTTTATTTTTTACAATCTTCTTGAGCAATGCTTCTGTCTTGGGATGAATTTTAAACTTGTAAAATCGAGCAGAAAATCTGGCGATACGTAACACTCGAATTGGATCTTCCACAAAGGCAGGGCTCACATGGCGTAACACTCTATTTTTAATATCTTTCATGCCACCAAAGGGATCAACAAACTGTCCTTTTTTGTCTTTTGCTATCGCATTAATTGTAAGATCTCGTCGTTGCAGATCTTCTTCTAGCGTCACCTCTTTTGAAGCGTAAACTTTAAAACCCTTATACCCTTTTGAAACTTTACGCTCCGTTCTTGCCAAGGCATATTCTTGATGTGTTTTAGGATGCAAGAAAACAGGAAAATCTTTGCCTACAGGCTTATAACCTAACTTCACCATTTCTTCTGAAGTCGATCCTACAACTACATAGTCTTTATCTTTAACAGATAAGCCCATAATTTGATCCCGAACAGCTCCACCTACAAGATATACTTTCATTTATCTTCCAGATTTACTTCTATAAACATCATATTTTGACCGCGCTAGAGGTCTATTTTTCTTATTACATAGGTAATGCTCTAAGCGCTCTAAAGAATATCGGTAAGAGATTGCGCGTTTTGGATTCACTACATTATCAACTTGCATAGACCTCCAATTGTCGCGCGTCAATATTTTAATTGGCATCATTTCCATACTTAAAGCAAATAGATATGAAAGGCTTCTATTGAGAGGGATGATTAGCCGAGTCAATTTCTCTGATCGAATAATAAGACGAATAATATCTTTAAGTGAATAAATATCAGGCCCACCAAGATCATAAATGTTGCCGTATGTCTTTTTATCAAAAAGTGTCTTAATTAGAATTTTTGATACATCCTCAATAAAAATGGGTTGAAATTTAGATTGAGGTGACAAAAGAACTATTCCTGGCAGCCACTTCACAAGAATTCTAAACATATTAATAAAGTTATCTTTTGCCCCAAAGATGATAGACGGTCTTAGTATAGTTACGTTTAGATCTTTTTGTTTAAACAATTCAGACTCGCCAAGAGCTTTAGATTTAAGATATAAACTCGGAGCATTGCTACTTGCACCTAACGCGCTTACATGAAGCAATCGCTTAATACCTAAATCTTTCATGACTTTTGCCAAATGATCTGGCCAAATATGGTGAATATTCTCAAAAGTCTCTTTTTTAGACTGGTGAAGAATACCTAAGAGGTTAATTACAACATCTGTCTTTTTTAAATCTTTTTTTACTTGCGCAAGATTATCTAAATCCAAGTCAAATATTTGAACATATGGATTGACGGTCCATAATTTAATTTTTTCTTTATTTCTAGAGAATAATTTTAGATTGTGATTAGATTGGCTTAGAGCTAAAACGAGGCTGGACCCTAAAAATCCTGACGCTCCAAAAATTGCAATTGTTTTTTTTGAATTAGCCAATTCGAAATTAAAGCATTCTTAAGATAAATATAAGAATTAAAATTAATGTGATATTTGTAGTAAGTTTTAAATACTTCAAATATTTCTTATTCTTTGTATTTAGATACAAAAATGTAAATACAACTAATATTGCAAGCAATAAAAATATAAAAAGTCTTAAAATATTCATTGATAAACTCCTACCATTTCTTGATTTAAAATTCCATTCTTAGAATTAGCATAACGCATTGCTAAATTAGAAGTCTTGGGATCTTGGCTATCTAATGTTGTTAAGCTCCAGCATTTCTTATTTGAAAGTAATGCAAGTAATAATTTGTTATTCAATTCATGGCCAGATTTGTATGCTTTGAAATTACCTATGATTGAGTAGCCTAGCATGTATAAATCGCCCACAGCATCAAGTATTTTATGTCTCACAAACTCGTCGTTGTATCGTAATCCGTCTGTATTAATAATTTTGTACTCATCTAAGACAATCGCATTATCGAGTGAGCCACCTCTAGCTAGACCATTAGATCTTAAGTATTCAACTTCCTGCATAAATCCAAATGTACGTGCTCGACTAATTTCTGTGATATAGGATTCATCGTAAAAGTCCAAAGCGACTTTGTTGGTCGATGTATCAAACACGGGATGGGGGAAATCGATAGTAAAATCAATTTTAAATCCATCGTAAGGCTCAAACCTCGCCCACTTGTCTTTATCTTTTACTTCAATTACATCGTTAATCAAGACAAATTTTTTCGCAGCATCTAGTTCTTTAAGCTTCGCTGTTTGAAGAAGATAAATAAACGGTATTGAGCTTCCATCCATAATGGGCACTTCAGGTCCATTCAGCTCAATAATAATGTTATCAATACCCGTAGCTGATAATGCAGACATTAAATGTTCAACGGTAGCTACACGCGAAGTATCTTGACCAATAGCTGAACACATTTTGGTATCTTTCACAGCATCAGGGCTTACTTTTATCTCATTACTTTTCTTTTGATCAACTCTTCTAAAGACAATGCCTTGATCCGCTTCGGCAGGCTTTAAAGTCATTGTCACTTTTTCACCATTATGAAGACCGACACCAGAAGTCTGCACAGATTTTTGAATAGTTCTTTGTTTAATCATTGAGTACTTACTCGCCTTTTTTTCTCAAAAATGCAGGAATATCATATTCTTCCATACCTGACATTTTCATGATTTCAACTTGAGCCCTATTTTCATTAGAGCTAAATACATCTGGTTCGTCATCTAGAGATGGCTCTTCTTGGGTCGTGCTTTGTTTATTTTGCATCATAGATCTGGGTTCGATTCGGGGCATCCTTTGTTTTACGTTTTGAGCCAGCCCTGTCGCTACAACAGTAACTCGAATAGAATCTCCCATTGCCTCGTCAATTACATTACCGACGATCACTGTGGAATCAATAGCTGCAAATTGTTTAATCGTTTCCATAACTTCATGGTATTCCTTGAGTGTAAATTTACTACTTGCAGAGATATTTACTAATACACCGCGCGCATTTACTAAATTCACATCCTCTAAAAGAGGACTTGCAACTGCAGCTTGAGAGGCTTTATATGCTCGATGTTCGCCCTGAGCAACACCAGAACCAATCATCGCCATTCCCATTTCACTCATAACAGTTTTAACGTCAGCAAAATCAACATTTACCAACCCTGGGCTATTGATAATTTCTGAAATACCTGAAACTGCGTTATGGAGAACGTCATTTGCTGCATTAAAGGCTTCTAAGAATGGGATGTGCTCACCTAAAACTTCCATTAACTTTTCATTTGGGATAACAATTAGAGAATCTACATGCTGAACTAATTCATTAATACCATCAGTTGCAATCGCTGTTCTTTTACCTTCAAATAAAAAAGGTTTAGTCACAACTGCAATAGTTAAAATACCTAATTCTTTTGCAATTTGTGCAATTACAGGTGCAGCGCCCGTGCCAGTTCCGCCTCCCATACCTGCTGTAATAAATAACATATCAGCACCTTTAATAGAGCTAATAATTTTTTCTTTATCATCAAGAGCGGCTTGTTTTCCAATTTCAGGCTTGGCCCCTGCGCCTAAACCTTTGGTCATCTCCTGACCAATCTGCAATATATGGCTTGCCCGACTTTTTTTCAGGGCTTGCATATCAGTGTTGGCACAGATGAATTCAACGCCTGTTAAATTCTTATCGATCATATGATCAATAGCATTTCCGCCACAGCCACCGACACCAATGACTTTTATGATGGCATTTTGTGACTTGCTATCAACAACTTCAAACATATCCTATCTCCAAGAATTAAAAGTTACCTTGAAACCAATTCTTCATTTTCATAAAGATTTGATTTATTGAATTACCATCAATTTGATCCATCATTTCTTTCTCTAACTGTCCTTTACCCATCAGTAACAATCCAATACCTGTTGAGTACCTAGGATTGTCCACAACTTCAGACAAACCGCCTACATTTCTGGGCGTGCCAATTCTGACCGGCATCCTAAATACACTTTCTCCAAGGTTGACCATACCTTTCATCAATGATGATCCGCCAGTAATCACAATTCCAGAAGCTATCATATCTTCCATACCGCTTCGTTTCAACTCGTGAGCTACAAGTTCATAAAGCTCAACTAGGCGAGCTTCAATGACCTCTGCCAATGACAGTGTTGAGATAGTTTTAGATTCTTTTCCATCTACTACAGGAATTTCAATTTGCTCTGAAGCAGAAGCCAAGCTTCTTGCGGCGTAACCATGTTTGATTTTTATCTCTTCTGCTGATGGTAAAGGTGTTCTAAATGCTACTGCAATATCATTATTTATCTGATCACCTGCAATCGGAATCACAGCCGTATGTCGAATAGACCCATGTCTTAATACTGCGATATCAGTTGTACCTCCTCCAATATCAACCAAACAAACGCCCAATTCTTTTTCATCATCGGTAAGGACAGCCATGCTTGAAGCCAAAGGCTGAAGGACTAATTCAGACACTTCAAGCCCACAGCGCTTAATACATTTAACAATATTTTGCGCGGCTGCAATCGCACCTGTGACAATATGAACCTTCACTTCTAACTTCATACCGCTCATACCAAGTGGCTGCCTAACATCTTCCTGCCCATCAATCACATATTCTTGCGTCAATATGTGTAGAACTTGTTGATCGTTGGGGAGCGTAATAGCACATGCAGTTTCAATCACTTTATCAACATCTAATTGAGAGACCTCAGCATCTTTAATTTTGACCATCCCATGAGAATTTATACTTTTTATATGGCTTCCTGCGATGCCAGTATAAACATCGGTAATCTTGCAATTTGCCATCAATTCGGCTTCTTCAATAGCTCTTTGAATCGCCTCCATAGTGGCATCAATATTAATGACCACACCCTTCTTTAATCCTTTTGAGCTATGTTGACCTAATCCGATCACATTCAATAAACCATCTGGTTGTAATTCAGCGACAATAGCCACAATTTTGGATGTTCCAATATCAAGCCCTACGATGAGATTTTTTTCTTCTTTTTGTTTGATCATATAAGCGGCCTCTCACCACTATCAATCTTTTGGATTGGTTCAGTAGATTTCTTAATAGCAAAACCATTTGGATATCTTAAGTCGGCAGAGCCAATTCGCTTAACGGAAGCCAAAATATTGTCGTACTGAGCCATAAAGCGAGATAGACTTTCTTCGACATTATCTTTACTTAAAATTATTTTCATATTATTAGTGGTTCTAATGTCCCAAGTGTACCGAGAAGATAGAGAGACTTGCGCAATTTTTAATTGTTTTTTATCTAAAATACTTTGCATTTTTTTATACTCCAGTGCTATATAGTTCTCGGTACCTTCTGGTCCAAAAAATAAAGGGAGGTCTTCATCAGATGCTCCATGAAAAATTTCACCATTCTCATTCACTAAGGCAATGGCTCCCCACCTTCCTATAACTTGATGCTCCTCGACAAACACTTCCAATCGATCAGGCCAGACTCTTTTTAAACTTACGTTTCTTATCCAAGGTAATTTTGTAAATGCCTCTTTAGTACTATATAAATCTAGTGAAAAAAAATTGCCTTTTACAAATCGGTCTGAAATCATACTTACCTGATCTTCATCAAGGTGCTGATATTGACCTACTACCTTAATTTCTCTAATTGGAAATTTAGCAAAATGCATAAATTGGTAACTAATTAAAAAAAGTATCAAAATAATATTAAGTAAAAAAACTAAATTGCCTAACCAATAAATTTTTAAATAGTTATTTAACATGTGCGGTTTTTAATATCTTCAAAACTAATTGATCAAAATCTATACCCATCTCCTTCGCAGCCATAGGAACTAAACTATGATTGGTCATTCCAGGAGACGTATTCACTTCTATAAAATAGTGATCACTTTTTCTATCCATCATAAAATCAACACGACCCCAGCTAGAGCATCCAATTGAGTTGAAGGCCGCCAAAGCTTCTTGAGCTATTAAAGCTTCTTTATTTTTTTCTATCCCTGAAGGGCAAATATATTGCGTGTCATCTTTAAGATATTTTGCTTCGTAATCATAAAACTCATTGCTTGGCTTAATCTTAATGACTGGAAGGGTTTGACCATCCACAATAGCCACTGTATATTCTTCGCCGTCCACAAATTTCTCAACGATTACATTTGCATCAATCCTCGATGTTTTTAAAAAAGCTTCTTTATATTGTTGTTCGTTTTTTATCTTATCAATACCTATACTTGAACCTTCATTTGATGGTTTAATAAAAAATGGTGATCCAATTGAATGAACGATTTCTGCATATAAGGTTTTCTCAGTTACCTGGAGAAAATCTGGTGTTGAAATGTTTAATGAACGCCATAATAATTTCGTTTTAAGTTTGTCCATTCCAATGGCAGAACTTAAGGAATCGCTTCCGGTATATGCAACATTTTTCGACTTTAAAAAAGCTTGCATAGATCCGTCTTCACCGCCTCTTCCGTGTAAGGCTATAAAAACTCTGTCGTAACTTTTGATATCTTCAATATCTCTAACTGAAGGATCAAAAGCTTCAGCATCAATGCCTAATCGGCTTAAAGCACGAAATACAGCATCGCCACTGAGAAGTGAAACAGCTCTCTCATTAGAGTCTCCACCCATAAGTACTGCAACTTTTCCAAATTCATTCATCAACCTAGAAAGTCCCCTAAAATTTTAATTTCCCTTTCGAGCTTAATACCTTTTCTTTTAAAGACTTCGCATTCAACATAGTCAATAATATTTTCAATGTCTTTTGCAGACGCATTACCTAAATTAATAATAAAATTGGCATGTTTATCTGAAACTTCAGCGTTGCCAACTCTAAAACCTTTTAATCCGCAGTCTTCAATGAGTTTTGCTGCAAAAGTATCTTTTGGATTTCTAAATGTAGAGCCTGCTGTTGGCCAATTAAGGGGTTGAGTGTTTTTCCTATGGTTAAGATATTCCTTGATCTTACTTTCTGGGTCGCCTGCCATATCTTTTTTAAAATTAAACCAGGCACCTACAAACCACTCTTTTGAATTTGGCTTAATTACTTCTCGGTAAGAAATTTTAAATTCATCTCTTAATCTTGTAACTATATTGCCATTATCATCAATCATATTTATCTGGGTCACATAATTCCATGTTTCAGAACCGTAGCATCCGGCATTCATCGCCAAGGCTCCTCCGACTGTGCCTGGAATACCAGCAAAAAATTCTCCGCCAACGTAATGCTCTCTAGCAAGAGTTTTTGCAATTTTTGCGCAGGTATTACCTGCTTCTGCATACACACCCTTATCAGTCATTTGAATTTCATTTAAAGCTGCATGCATTACAATAACCGTTCCCCGGATACCTCCATCTCTCACTAAAATATTTGATCCCAATCCAATAAAAGTGAGCGGCTTTAAATAGTGTTCATCTTTTAAGAAATTTTTTAAATCTTCTAAATTTTTAGGTGTAAATAAAGCATCGGCAGCACCGCCTACCCGCCAACTGTTGTATTTGGTTAATGGCACATTTTTTAATATCATTGCATTCGTCATGACTTCACAATATTCAATATATCTTTCGTCACTCTTCCTATTGAGCCTGCGCCCATCACAATTAAGATGGAATCTTGTTCAATATGTTGAAGCGCTGTTTTAGCTAAGTCTGCAATATCTTTTTCAAAAGAAACTTTTTTCATAATTTTATTCATACTATCCATGATCGCTATGGAACTTACCCCTGGAATTACTTTTTCGCCAGCCGAATAAATATCAGTGAGAAGTGTTTTATCTGCTTTTTGAAGTACCCTTACAAACTCATCAAAACAATCTCTCGTTCTGGTGTAGCGATGAGGCTGAAAAACAAGATAGATCGATTTACCTGGATATGCATCTCGCGCCGCGTCAAGGACTGCTTCAATTTCGACTGGGTGATGCCCATAATCATCAACCAGAGTAAAAGATTTTTTATCAAATATTAAATCTTTATAAGTCTCGAATCTTCGGCCTACACCTTTAAAATGCTTTAATGCATCGATTGTTTTTGAAATCGGTATCTCGAGCTCATCTGCAAGTGCTATTGCTGCCAATGCATTTCTAACATAATGCTTGCCCGGTAGATTTAAAGTCATTGCTTTTTTAACAACATCAGTGTGTTTAATCGTCACTTTAAAATGCATTTTACCTGCATCTGCTAAAACTTCTTCAGCATGCACATCTGCATCATTTGATAAACCATAAGTTATGATAGGTCTAGAAATTTCAGGAAGAATAGATTTGATAACCGGATCATCAATACACACAATTACCACGCCATAAAAAGGTAATCGATGTATGAATTCTATATATGTTTTTTTAAGTTTTTCAAAATCATTGTCATATGTTTCCATATGATCTTGATCAATATTTGTCACGATAGAATATACAGGTGTCAAATGTAAAAATGATGCGTCTGACTCATCAGCCTCCACTACGATATACTCACCATTTCCTAATTTTGCATTTGCATTCAAGGAAGAAAGTCTTCCGCCAATTACATAAGTAGGATCCATTGAAGCTTCGGCCAAAATGGAAGCGATTAAACTCGTGGTAGTTGTTTTGCCATGAGTACCGGCTACTGCAATACCTTTTTTAAAGCGCATTAATTCTGAAAGCATTTCTGCCCTAGGCATAATTGGTATTTTATTTGTAATAGCAGCTTTTAACTCTGGATTATCTTGATCGATTGCAGAAGAAATCACTAAAACATCAACATCTTTAATGTTGTCTGCTGCATGATTAATAAAAATCTTAATACCGATCTCTTTTAATCTTGAGGTTACTAGTGACTCCTGAATATCGGAGCCGGAAACAAAATAGCCTAGATTGTGCATCACTTCTGCAATGCCACTCATTCCTGAGCCGCCTATACCTACAAAATGAATTCGATTGATATTGTGTTTCATTTGTTAATTAGTCGCTCGCAGGCTTTATAAATAACTTCTTCAGGTTTGGTTGCTTTATTTTCCAATGCAGCTTTTGCCATTTTTAAGCATTCATTTCTTGTCATACTTCGAAGTATGCTTCTCAATGATTCGGTTGTGAGCTCCTCCTGAATTATAAGTCGTGCAGCCTTCTTATCACTTAAGTATTTTGCGTTATAAAACTGATGGTTATCTACTGCAAAAGGGAATGGCACTAATATACTAGGAATTCCTGCTGCCGAAAATTCAGAGACCGTGAGTGCGCCAGCTCTAGCTATGACAAGGTCTGCCCATTCATATAATTTTTCAATGTGATCCAAATAAGCCCTGCAATCGGCTTTAATTCCACTTTCCTTATAACTTGCTTTTAATTCTTCAAAGTGCTTCTCACCAGATTGATGAATAATCGCCGGTCTATTTTTAGGGCTGATTTGTTTAACACTTAAAGGAATCGTATCGTTAAAAAATTTAGCTCCTAAACTACCGCCCACAACAAGAAGTCTCAAAGGGCCTTTTCTATTTTTAAATCTCTGGGCTGGCGGTTTAATTTGCCTAATATTATCTCTCACTGGGTTGCCAATTTTTTGAGAGGCACGCATCAGTTTAATTGGAAACGCGGAATATATTTTTGTTGCGATTATTGCTAATAATCTATTAGTTAGGCCTGGGATAGAATTTTGTTCATGCACAATGAGTGGCTTACCCATAAGCCTCGACATAAGACCACCCGGAAATGAAACATAGCCCCCCATAGCAATGACCACATCCGGTTTTTCTTTTTCAATTACTTTTGCACATTGTATTAACGCAATCAAAAGCATAAATGGAAGCTTTAACCAATTTAATAGGCCTTTGCCTCTGACGCCTTTAATATCAATCATGGCTTTTTGATAAGGCTTTTTATCGATTAACTTGTTTTCCATGCCATGAGAAGTTCCAAGCCAAGTGATTGAGTATCCTTTAGCTTTTAAATAATCAGCAATCGCAATTCCTGGATAGATATGTCCTCCGGTTCCTCCTGCGATAATCAATATTTTTTTATTGGGTTTCACTAAGTTAAATTCCTCTTAAGCCTCTTCGATTTTCCCAATCAATTCTGAGTAATATCGCAAGCGCAATCATATTGGCCAAAATACCACTACCACCGTAAGAAAGGAGTGGCAAGGTTAACCCTTTTGTAGGAAGAAGCCCCATGTTGACACCCATGTTAATAATGCCTTGCGTACCAAACCAAATGCCAATACCTTGAGATAACAGAGCTGAGTAATAACTCTCATTAATAATAGCTTCTTTAGCAATACCAAAAGCTCTAATTACAAGCCATGAGAATAATCCAATGACAATAAGCACACCAAAGAAACCAAATTCTTCAGCTAATACAGCCAAAATAAAATCAGTGTGTGCTTCGGGCAAATAAAGTAATTTTTCGACACTACCACCTAACCCTACCCCAAAAAATTCGCCACGACCAAAAGCTATAAGAGCGTGAGATAGCTGGTAACCTTTTCCATATGGATCAGCCCATGGATTAAAAAAACCTACTAATCTTTGGTATCTATAGTCAGAGCTATAAATTAAGGCTGCCATACCAATAGGTGCAACAATGGAAAGGCCCATCAGTATTTTTTTGTCTATGCCACCTAAAATTAAGGTACACATTGCAATGACTAAGATTACAGCAAATGCACCGAAATCTGGTTCAAGCAATAACAATGCTCCTAATAACATAATCACTGCTGCCATTGGAAGAAACCCTTTTAGAAAACTCCCAATTTCTTTTGATTTTCTTAAAACATAATCTGAAGCGTACATAGCAGTAAATAATTTCATAAATTCCGAGGGCTGCATATTAAATACAAATAATGAAATCCAACGCCTACTTCCATTCACAACATGGCCAATACCTGGAATGAGAACAAGAATAAGTGAGACCATGCCTGCCATAAATAAATAAGGCGACATCTTTTGCCACCAGCGAATAGGAATTTGGAAAATAATAAATCCGACAACAAATCCCAATGAAATATAAATTGATTGTCTTAATAAAAAAAAGTAATTTTGATGTTTAGTTAATTTGCTAGATTCAGCAAAAGAAATTGAGGATGAATAAACCATAATCAGGCCAATTGCAATTAATATTAATGAAACCCAGAAAAGGCCTTGATCAAAAGAAGGTTTATCTATTGTCGATTTATTAGAAAATTTATCGATCATGATTTATTTTTTAACTTACTCACGCAATCCTTAAAAACTTCCCCGCGATGTACGTAATTTTTAAACATATCGGTACTTGCACATGCTGGAGAGAGGAGAACTACATCTCCCGCTTTAGCAAGCTCAAATGATTTGATAATTGCTGATTCAAGATTTTTTTCAATACTTGTCGGAATGGCCCCACCGTTAAATACTTCTTGTATTATTTTTGCATCTTTACCAATCAAAGAAATATTTTTTACTTTATCCCTAGATGGGCCTATTAATGGTTGAAAATTTTGACTTTTGCCATCCCCTCCGGCAATCAGTAAGATTGGTTTAGACATGCTTTGAATGGCAGCAATCGTTGCTCCAACGTTGGTACCTTTTGAATCATTATAAAAATCAATACCTGATATAGAGCTAACATATTCCACTCGATGTGGTGGTGCGTTAAATTGACTTAGTACTTTTTTGATCACATCTTTTGAAATATTAAATGGCTCACAAAGAGCCAAAGCAGCCATTACATTTAGAATGTTATGTTCACCCTTAAGTTTAATGTCTTCTAAAGAAATAATTTCAGCGCTACCTTTTGCGATGAAATATTGGTTACCATTTTTTTTAATGCCATAATTTTTCTCGTCCAAATGAGTTCCGAATGTTAAAGAGCTTTCATTAATCTGAGATTTTAGATAATCGTCTTCTCTATTTAAGATAATATTTTTAGCATGATTAAATATCCTATACTTGGCTTTAGCATACTCTTCCATGGATCCGTATCGATCCATATGGTCTTCTGAAATATTTAAGACTGCTGCAGTTTCGAGCGCTAATGAATATGTCGATTCCAACTGATAGCTGGATAACTCAAGAACATATACCTCTGGCGCTTTTTGATTTAAAGTATTTAATATAGGGATCCCAATATTTCCTCCGACAATAGTTGATATGCCGGCCGCTTTTAATAAATCCCCAACAAGTGAAGTAACTGTCGTTTTGCCATTTGAACCTGTAATGCCAATCACTTTTGAACTCACAGATTTAACTTGCGCAAACATTTCAATATCACCAATTACAGGTATGCCTTGATTTAATGCCTTTTGAATATAACTTTCTTTCAACGACATACCTGGGCTAATGATGATTAATTCAACATCATGAATAATGGTATCGTTAAATTTTTTCCCGATCGTAAATTTAACGTCTTTAAATTTTTCTTTTATCGCATCAAAATTATCAATTATTGGCCTTGTATCAATAGCTTGAATATCACATTCTTTGTTTGCTAAAAAATGTAGGGCAGATTGCCCTGTCTCTCCAAGACCAATCACCAAGACTTTCTTTTTATTAAAATTGATACTCATCTAATTTTCAGCGATGAGATCCCAATTAATACTAGCATCATTGTTATGATCCAAAACCTAACAACAACCTGCGTTTCTTTCCAGCCTTTTTTCTCATAGTGATGGTGAAGTGGTGCCATAAGAAAAATTCGCTTACCAACACCATATTTAAATTTAGTATATTTAAAGTACATGACTTGAATGGCAACAGAAAAAGTCTCGACCACAAAAATACCGCCCATAATAAATAAAACAATCTCCTGTCTTACAATCACGGCAATTGTGCCAATAGCAGCGCCTAGAGCAAGTGCGCCTAAATCTCCCATGAATACTTCCGCAGGATAAGTGTTAAACCATAAAAATCCCAAACCAGCACCAGCCATTGCAGTGCAAAATATAGCCAACTCACCAGCACCGCTGATATAGGGAATGCCTAAATATTTAGCTATAACATAATTACCTGCAACATAAGCAAAAACCCCTAAAGCACTTGCAACTAATACAGCCGGCATAATTGCTAGGCCATCGAGGCCATCTGTAAGATTAACTGCATTGCTGCTTCCTACAATGACGATATAACTTAAAAGTATAAAAATAGGTCCGCTCATCGAAAAACTTACATCCTTAAAAAATGGAAGAATAAGCGAAGTCTGTTCGGGTGTAACAGCGTTAGACCAAAGATATATAGATGCACCAAGGCCTATGATTGATTGCCATAAATACTTTTGCCTGGCACTCATACCATTCGGATCTTTATAAATAACTTTTTTTAAGTCATCAATAAATCCAATAAGGCCAAAACCAAGCGTGACAATTAACAAAACCCAAATATAGTTGTTCCTTATGTCCGCCCAAAGTAATGTCGATACAATAATTGATACCAATATCAAGCCACCTCCCATTGTGGGTGTGCCTGTTTTAATTAAGTGATCTTTGGGGCCATCTGATCTAACAGCTTGTCCTATATTGAACTGATTAAGTTTCTTGATTAGCCAAGGGCCAAAAGCGAAAGAAATAACTAATGATGTGATTGTCGCCATCACAGCTCTTAATGTAATGTAATTAAATACATTAAACCCATGGATCTCTTTTGCTAAAAACTTAAATAATTCGAGCAACATAATTTTTATCTTTCTTAAAAATTTTAAGTAAGTGCATCTACAACCTCTTCCATTTTCATGAATCTAGAGCCTTTAACAAGCACACATGAATTCTTTTTTATCTTGGTTTTGATGTAATTTATAAGTGCTTTTTTATCCTCAAACCATTTTGCATTCCCTTTACAATGGTCTATAACGTGTTTCGTCAATTTTCCTGTTCCAACTACTTCTAATATTTTATTTTTTTTGATATAAGCCCCTATTGATTTATGGTACTCAACTTCCTTTTTTCCTAACTCGCCCATATCACCAATAATTAATATTTTTTCACAGTCTTGATTTGCAAGAACATCAATTGCAGCTCGCATTGAGGCAGGATTCGCATTGTAGGTATCATCAATCAAGATACAGCCACGAAGTCCTTTTTTGAGTTCCAATCTTCCATGTACTGACTTGATAGATTCAATACCTCGCTTAATAGCCTTTAAGGGAATTTTTAGTGCAATAGAAGCGGCAATGGCTGCTAATGCATTTTTTAAATTATGCTCGCCCTTTAATTTGACTTTAATTTCCACGATTCCTTTTGGTGTTTTAATTTGAGAAATGCCTTGAACCGTTTTCTTGACATATACATCGGATTTTGAAGTTAGTCCAAATGTCATAACTTTTTTACGAAGAGCAGCAGTCTTTAGTACGCTATAAAATTCATCTTCTCTATTTATAACTGCAATGCCATTCTTTTTGAGCCCTGAAAATATTTCTGATTTTGCTTTTGCAATACCTGCTTTTGAACCAAAAAATTCAATATGAGCCTCTCCTATATTTGTTATTACTGCGACATCTGGTTTTGCAATTTCACTTAAATATTTAATCTCGCCCTTATGATTCATACCCATCTCAACTACAGCAAATTTTTGAGTTTTTTTAATATTTAGTAAGGAAAGTGGAAGTCCTATATCATTATTGAAATTTCCTTTGCTCATCAGGACTTTTAATTTACTACCAACATAGCAAGAAATAATACTTCCAATCATTTCTTTAGTGGTGGTTTTACCATTACTTCCTGTGATAGCAACAAGAGGTATTTTAGATTGGGCTTTCCAATACTGAGCTATCTTGCCTAAAGCTTCTCGCCCATTTTTAACGATTATTTTATTTTCTAAATTTTTAACGTCTTTAGATACAATTGCGGCTAATGCGCCTTTTTTAATAGCAATTTCTGCAAAATTATCCCCGTCAAATTTTTCGCCTTTAATACCTAAAAATAAATCATTATTTTTAATATCATTGCTATTGATAGAAATGTTTTTTATTGTTTTATGAAGCAAAGCGGTATCGCCAAAATATCGGCCAGAAACAAGTTTTTTAATCTTATTTAAAGTAATTCGCATTCAACTCGCCTTGTACACTTTGAGCGCTTTTCTTGCACATGTTTGATCACTAAATGGATGCTTAATGCCTTTAATTTCTTGATAGGTTTCATGTCCCTTTCCAGCAATAAGGACGACGTCATCTTTTTTAGCATTCATAATTGCTTTTTCTATTGCCTTATGTCGATCAAATTCAATACGATAAGACCCTTTCATATGCTTGCTAATTTCTTTAATAATTTTTCCGGGACTTTCATTCCTTGGATTGTCTGACGTAATAAAATTAATATCAGCTAAGTTAGAAGCTATCTCTGCCATATCTTTTCTTTTTCCGGCATCTCTATCTCCTCCGCAACCAAATACACAGATAAGATTACCGTCAGTTTGATTTTTAAGAGTTTGCAGCACTTTTTTTAAAGCGTCTGGTGTGTGAGCATAATCAATAAAGATATTTGGGGTATTTTTAGATCTTAGTCTTTCCATTCTCCCTGGAACCTGAGATATATAACTTATTTGTTTCACAATTTTTTTTATTGAATTGCCAGATGCTATCAGTGAAGTAATTACTGCTAGTAAATTATATACATTAAACTCGCCTACCACAGGCGCTTCTACTTTGTATGTTTCTTTTTTATATGCAATTTGGAAACGTGTGCTCGAATTTGAATATTCAATGTGTGTCGCTTTAATGTCGCCACTTTTTATTCCATAACTTAAAACTTTAGTTTTATTCTTTACAAGAAAATTTTTTAGTTTTTTTCCATAAGAATCATCGATATTAATAACTGCAACTTTCAAAGATGGGAATTCAAATAACTTCTTTTTTTCATTGAAATAATTCCGAAAGTTAAGATGGTAATCTAGATGGTCCCTTGATAAATTGGTAAAAACTGCAATATCGAAAAGAATTCCATTCACTCTCCCCTGAGACAATGCGTGAGATGAAACTTCCATTACAGCTGATTTTATTTTTTGATTTTTAAATTGTCTTAAAATACGATGATTTGATATCGCATCAGGTGTTGTATACGTATGTGATTTTAATTTTTTGTACCCAAACCCCAGCGTCCCTATGACGCCTGTTTTTTTGCCCAGGAGATTTTGTATTTCAGCTGTCCAGTACGCGCAAGATGTTTTTCCATTTGTGCCAGTGATACCTATAGTGAGTATTTGCTTCGAAGGCTTTTTAAAAAATGTATGGGCAATTTCACCTTCTTTATTTTTTAATTCTGAAACAGCATAATGTTCTGTATGCCATGTTTTTTTCCATACAAAATTTTTCTTTTCATAAAGTATTATTTTCGCGCCTTTTTTAATGGCCGCTTCAATATAAGTTCTTCCATCATTATGCAGTCCAGGATAGGCTAAAAATAAAGAATTATTTTTTATATGCCTACTATCGTTTGATATATCAGAGATGCGATGTCCAATTTTTTTTAACACACTCTTCATATCGTTTCTTTAATGTTTTTATTATCTTGCGGTAAAACTTTATTTTGAGTTTTTATGTCTTGTGGAATCTTTAATATCTTCATGACGTCAGCCATTACACTGCTAAAAACTGGAGCCGCTACCGCTCCTCCGTAATGGCTTCCAATGCTTGGTTCATCTATCATCACTGCCATAATAATTCTTGGATTTGAAACTGGGGCTAGACCTACAAATGACCCTATATTTTTATTCTTTTCATAAGCGCCATTTGCTCCAATTTTTTCAGCGGTACCTGTCTTGCCTGCAACTCTATATCCTATAATTTTTGCATTACCTCCAGTACCCTCTTCCACAACTTGTTCCATCATTTCTACCATAGTTCTCGCTGTTTGCTTTGTGAATACTTTTGTACCCATAGGAATTTCATCTTTTTTGAATAATGTAACTGGCTTCATTTCCCCGTCGTTAGCAAATACTGTATAAGATTGAGCCAATTGAAGAAGTGTTAAATTAATCCCATGTCCGAAAGATATAGTTGCCTGGTCTACTTTGCCCCAATTTTTATAATCACGAAGTCTTCCGGAGGCTTCCCCAGGAAACCCTGCCGAAGTTTGCATTCCAAACCCTACTTTATTTAAAGTAGACCACAAACTCTTGGGTGTTTGCATTAATCCAATTCTTGCTGCACCTACATTGGAAGACTTTGCAATCACTTCTGAAACTGTCATAAAAGGTTTGCTACCATCAGCATGAGCATCATGTATTGTGGCTGATCCAATTTTCATCAATCCTGATGAAATTTCTACCAATGAACTTGGATTAAGAATTCCGGCGTCTAACGCTGAAGACACTGTGAATGGTTTAATTGTTGACCCAGGCTCGAACACATCTGTCACTGCTCGATTTCTTGTGGGGCCGCCACCTTCCCTAAAATTATTAGGGTTATAAGAAGGAAGATTAGCCATAGCTAGCACCTCTCCCGTTTTTGCATCTAGCACTATAGCCGAGCCTGCTTTAGCTTTATGAATTTCGATTGATTTAGCTAATTCTCTATATGTTAAATATTGAATTCTTGCATCTATTGAAAGCTTTATGTCGTGCCCATCTTGCGGCAGTTTCACTTCCTGGAGATCATCCACAATCTTGCCAGCACGGTCTTTAATAACTTTTTTACTCCCGAGCTTACCGGAAAGAAATTTATTTTGAGAAAGCTCAATGCCTTCTTGCCCTATATTATCGAGATTAGTAAAACCAACTAAATTAGCAGTGATGTCAGCAGCCGGATAAAACCTCTTAAACTCTTTTTGAAAAAAGATTCCGGGTATTTTCAACGCTTGTAATCTTCTTGCATCTTCAGGCGAGATTTGTCTTTTGAGATATATAAATTCTTTTTTATTATTTAATAATTTTTGATCAACCTCATTCGCACTTAACTTAAGAATATTTTCTAATTCTAATTTTTGATCTTTAGTTATTTTGACATTTGGTGGATTTACCCAAACCGACTCTACCGGACTGCTGATCGCTAAGATATCTCCATTCCTGTCGGTAATTTTTCCTCTATCTGCGTAAAGAGAAATTACTCGAGTGCTCGTAGCATTTCCTTTCGACTGTAAAAATTTTTTATCTAAACTTTGTAAATAGAATGCTCTAAAAATAAGCGTTAGGAATCCAGCTAAGAATAAAAGCAAAATTAATCTTCTTCGAATACCCGAGAGCTCAAAAAATGTTTTCTCAACTTTATTGTTGATAAATAAACTCAAGGCCGCTCCAATAAAATAATTTTTTTAGGTTCGGGGGTTTTCATTTTTAATGATTTTTTTGCAACTTCTTCGATTCTTCCGTGCATTGCCCAAGTACTCTGCTCAAGTTGCAATTGGCTATACTCAGAATTTAGCTTTTGGCTAATCTCTTTTTGTTGATCAAGTTCAAAATAAAGCTTTCTTGATTGATGTTGTGAGTTTATTTTTGCAAGCGCCATAAGTAGGATTACAAAAAATAAAATAAAATTCACTTTTGTCATTTAATGCGCAGTCCTTTCAGCAACTCGCATAATTCCACTTCTTGCTCTTGGATTACGTTTTACCTCGGCTTCGCTTGGTCTTATAGGTTTTGTCACAATATTCAATCGGGGTTTTGGTAACTCATCATTTCTAATTGGAAAATTAGGGGGTAAAGTATCTCTATTTTTTTCATCGTTAATAAATTGCTTCACAATTCTGTCTTCAAGCGAGTGGAAACTAATCACTACCATAATGCCGTCGGTTTTTAATAACTCTAAAATTTTAGGCAGCGCTTCTTTTAACTCTTCCAGCTCTCGATTTACATAGATTCTTAATGCTTGAAATGTTCTTGTTGCAGGATCTTGTCCAATTTCTTTTTTGGGCATATGGTCTGCGACAATTTTTGCAAGCTGTTTTGTTGTTTCAATCGAGCCTACTTCATCTCTCTCTTTAATGATCGCGGTAGAAATTCTTCGCGCAAATTTCTCTTCACCATATTCTTTTAAAATCTTTTCTAATTCTTTTTGTTCGATCTTTTTTAAAAGTTCAGCTGCTGTTAGGCCCTTTGTTTGATCCATCCGCATATCTAAGTGCGCATCGAATCTAAAACTAAAACCACGATCGCCTTGATCAATTTGTGGTGACGAAATACCCAAATCCAGTAATACGCCATCTACTTTTGAAATGCCTTTAGCGGCTAGAACTTCATCGATTTCTGAAAAATGTGCGTGCACAATTTCGAATCTCGTATCTTTAATTTTCAAACCTTCTTCATATGCAGATTTATCTCGATCAATCGCGATTAATCTTCCTTCTTGATTTAACTTTTCTAGAATTAATTTACTATGCCCGCCCCGCCCAAAGGTGCAATCTACATAAACACCATTTTTTTTTAAAACTAAATGCTCAACTGCTTCGCTTAAAAGGACAGTAATATGCTCATGATTAAAATTATGTTGTGCTTGATTCATGAGGCATTAAATTAAATTGCATCGTTAAAGTGAGAACCCCTCGAGTTCAATTGGCATACTTGAAACTTCTTGTTCTGTGGCATTTTGTATTTGTAGATCCCAAGCTTCTTTATCCCAAAGCTCAAAATGACTTCCCTGTCCTACTAACATGGCTTGCCTCTCTACCTTTGCAAATTCTCTTAATACTTGAGAGAGGAGTAATCGGCCTGCTGTATCTAATGAAATGTCTTCTGCATAACCCACGAGCAATCTTTGTAACGCGCTCGATTTTTTATCAAAACTTGAAAGTGCCATGATCTTTGACTGGATAGGTTCCCAAGCAATCTGGGGGTAAATCAATAAACATCCATGGGGGTGAGCTGTAATGACTAAATCACCTGAAGACTGGACGAGCAAATCTTCTCTATGCTTTGTCGGCATTGCTATTCTGCCTTTAGCATCAATATTCAAGAGATTAGCGCCTCTAAACATAATTCCCGACCTAATTATTTAATTCAAAAAAAGTGGGAAATTACTAAATACCCTTAGTTCTACTTAGAAATTTCCCACAAAAAACCACTTTTTTCCACTAATGACACTATAGATAATAAAAAAGAGCTCTGCAAGCTCTTTTTTGAAGGTTTTTTCATATATGACAAGGGTTTGGAAGAATAAAGCTAGGAATTTTTAAGAAAAAGTTGAAGCCAACCGATAAGCCGGGTTCTGTCGTGGACAGTCATTCATCTAGGCACATGATTACTCATGCACTCAAGCAGTCTACCCGGTAGCAACACGAGCCGTGCTATTACTACCCTATTTGACTTTGCTCCGAGTGGAGGTTACCGCGTTTCACCGTAACTAAATACGCTCGTCTCTGTGGCCCTATTCCTCGTTTCGCAACGTACGGCCGTTAGCCGTCACTCTGCTCTGTGGAGCCCGGACTTTCCTCTGCTTGAGTTAACAAGCAGCGACTGTCTAGTCAGCTTCGCATGGATTTTAACACACCTATAAAACGTCAGTTTCGGGTGTATTTAATTGACGTGGGACGCAACCTATATATTTGCTATTTAAAGTTTACAAAAAGCTATGTAACCCTTACTGGTATTTGGCTTATTAAATTTTTGTAAACTAAAGATGGAAGACGGTTCTGGGATAGTCATTTAAGGTTGAGCCCATGCCAACAAAAACAAAAGCTTTCGGTCGAGCTCTAAAAAAAATTAGACTCAAAAAAAAATTAACACAAGAAGATTTGTCGCTTGAAGCTCAGCTCGCAAGGGTTTATATATCTGAACTCGAATATGGGAAGAAAACTCCTTCCATTGAGACTGTATTTAAAATATCCAAAGCTTTAAATATCAAGTGTTCTAAGTTAATGGATTTAACTGAAGAAGAATTCATTAGATAATCAAACTTATCTAATCAATTAAGCGCCAAGCAATTTTTCTTCCAGCATATAGCGGAACAATAGCTTCATCACCTACAGTAATTTTTTCAGGAACAAGCCAGTCTTCTTTAACGAGATTAATTGACGATTTATTTCTTTCTAGTCCGTAGAAATCAGCTCCGTAGAAACTTGCAAAACCTTCTAATTTATCAAGCGCATTGAGCTCATCAAATACTGCAGCATAAAGCTCAATAGCGCTTGCCGCAGAAAAAATACCTGCGCAACCACAAGCATTTTCTTTTGTTGATTTTAAGTGAGGTGCGCTGTCGGTCCCTAAAAAGAATTTGGCATTGCCTGATGACACTGCACTTAAAAGTGCTTGACGATGTGTCTCTCTTTTTAAAACGGGAAGACAATAATGATGCGGATTGATACCGCCTATAAACATATGATTTCTGTTTAATAAAAGATGTTGTGGTGTGATCGTAGCTGCCAGTTTTTTAGAGGTACTTAAAATAAAGTCGGCAGCATCTTTTGTAGTGATGTGTTCCAATACAATTCTCAAATTGGGGAATGTTTTATGTAGCCTTGATAAATGTTGATCAATGAATACTTTTTCACGATCAAAAATATCAACTGCTGAATCGACCACCTCACCATGAAGCAAAAGTGTTACATCTAATTTTTCCATGAGTTCAAAAATATCGTAACGATCATCAATGTTTCTAACACCCGAATCTGAATTAGTTGTGGCACCGGCTGGATAATATTTAATCCCTACAATGTTTTGATGCTCAGGGATCTTTTTAATTTCATCAGGTGAAGTGTTATCTGTGAGATATAAAGTCATGAGTGGCTGAAAGTGGGTATCACTTTTTAAAGCCTTTTTAATTCTTGATTCATATTGAATCGCTTGATCTACAGTCGTAATAGGTAGTTTTAAATTCGGCATCACGAGTGCTCTTGCAAATTGCTTTGCGGTATAAGGCACAACGGACGCCATAAGTGCATCATCTCTTAAGTGCACATGAAAATCATCCGGCGTAGTAATCGTTAAAGTTTTAGTCATCTTTTTTTATTTTTAAAGCTTCGTCATATAAATAATTTTTGTTGATACTTAATATTTCTACACCTAATTTCACAGCTGCATTCGTCGGCATATGATTGAGTAATATTTTCAATATTCTATGCTGATCTTCGCTCAGTAATTCATTTTTTTCATGATGCATCGGGGATACCAAAATCACAAACTCACCTTTTTGAAAATTACTATCGCTTTCAATAATCTCTCTAACCTTTGAAACTTCGCCTCGATAAATACTTTCGAATGTTTTGGTGAGTTCTCGCGCCACCACAATATGATGTTTGTCCCCAAAAAAATCAGCCATATCGTTCAAGGTTTTGATGATGCGGTGCGGTGCCTCATAAAAAATGATAGGGCATGTTTGCGTTTGAAGGTTTTCAAACGTCTTAATTCTTTGACTGCTCGACGTTGGTAAAAATCCATAAAAATGAAAGCTTGTATGTTCTATCCCTGAAACTGAATAAGCCGCTGTGAGTGCAGAAACACCTGGAATAGGAATGACTTCAAAACCAGCAGCTGCCACTTCTTTGACGATAAGGCCACCAGGATCGCTGATATTCGGGGTACCTGCATCTGATACCAACGCAATATGTTTACCGTCTTTTAAATATTCAATGATTTTTTGTGCGGAAGCTTTTTCGTTATGCTGGTGAACTGCAAACTGTTTTTTTTCAATGGAAAAATGAGACAAAAGACCTTGGGTATGTCTGGTATCTTCTGAAGCAATGAGATCTACCGATTTGAAAGTTTCTAGCGCTCTATAAGTAATGTCATTTAAATTGCCTATAGGTGTCGCTACTACATACAATATTCC